>Ga0070746_10002706_pt1 | contig 10556 bp, 11 predicted proteins | sample VirMetDEL_Mar_21_FD_77016 | JGI IMG/M metagenome (GOLD analysis project Ga0070746, IMG submission 77016) | Aqueous microbial communities from the Delaware River and Bay under freshwater to marine salinity gradient to study organic matter... | ecosystem: Environmental > Aquatic > Marine >... | reverse complement strand
TTGTGTTATAGCAGTAGATGTTCCATCTGTTAGAGTTACCCAACTACCAATTCCGGTTTCTGTGCTAAATGAATAAGGAGTTACATCGCATTCTATAACATCTCCATCGGGATCGGTATTATATGTTGAATCATTACCAACAATGATTGGTGTATTTAGAGAATCAAATGTTGCAAGTAATTCAACCTTGCAAATACCGGTGCTGGAAATAGGATAACCCTTAATAGAATTAACTCTATAATTCTGACCATTAATTGTTATTACATCTGAGAAATTGAAATCAGAAATATCTTTCGGTGTAAGCCTCATATGACAACTTAACATCCGGCTATTTACATTAAAATTATCTAATAAATATCTTCTCCAATATTTTATTACTGAACCTTTAAAAACAAGTGCATCCCAAGTAGATGGTGATACAACTACTCCAGTATGCCAATTTATAGAATGTGAGGTATTTGATGTTGCCTCTGTTATATTCTTTCTATCGTATTCACTAAAGTAAGGAATCAAAACTCTATCAACGAAACTACCACTAAATCGAAAACATTTACTCGATGGTATTGTATGGTATCCGTGATAATAAGAAAGACACATACCACCTACATTTTTCTTCACACCATCCTCTAATCCAAATCTCGCACAAGAATAGAAATCTAAATCAAATGACATTCCATTAAGAGGATAATTAATTGTTGGAGAAAATATAGTTTGAAATTCAGTATTTTTTTCAGCAAACTGATTTTGTATTCCTGGCTCAATATAAGAGCCATACCCGAAATCATTTATATCATTATAGCCTAATGTTTCAGATACATAATCACCAACTTGTGAATCTCTGAAAATTACTTTTTTACCACAATATTTTGTAGGAGGAATAATCTGTACATCCTTGTTAAAATCGATTTTATCAGACCAATCTTTTGTATCTCCACTATCAGCAAAATCTTCGTATGGTTCTATCAGTAAATTCTTAGAATCATTTTTATTTGGTACTACTACTAAATTAAATTTAGACATAATACCTTTCATCCATTCTATACAAGATAGATTCCCGAATAAAGGAGGTGCATAAAATGTATCTGTTGTATCATCTGTAAAATTTGGCTGAATTGTAACATTTAAATCTGCTATTGTTACATCCATATCATTTACACCAAAGTTTCTCCAAGCAAAGAAATATTCATCTCCTACCTCACTTGGTGATACAATAATTGTTGTACTAAATACGAGCTCTCCGGATACTTGTACACCGGTTTGATACCCATTTGATACATTCTGATGTTCATATGGATATTGTGAAAAATTAGGTTCTTTAAATATCGCAAATCCCATCTGACCGGATGTCTGTGTAGATGGTACGGTTAGAGTACCTTTCATTGTTATGGTGTACCAACCACTTCTTTGTGGTTCCCATCTCGTATAATTATATCCTGCTTGAGATGTTTGTGATAATGAATTAGATGCATCAGATATTTCTGTATCTACTACAAGAACAGAATCAAATGTACTTTGATTTAAGGTAATTATTTGATTAACGGTATTTGTTGCTTGTACATAATAATCTTGTGCAGGTATTATTGCACTTATAGGTGCAGATGCGTTATAATTTAAATCACAATATACTTTAGAAAAATATGCTGAATTTAAAAATGTTGATGTAATAGTATAACCAGCATATTCCATTAATTTATCTATAAGATATTTAACTCTTACTTGTGGTCTTAATTTATTTATATCAATAGGAATACCATCAAAACCAAACGCACCACCTCCGGTATTATCGAACCAATTATCGTATCCAAATGATGCATCTGTTGATGCAAATCCTTGACCATAATCCCATAATGACCATATAAGGTTACCACCATCAATATTTTCTAAAGCCCAACTATTAAAAATATTTGTTGCACTTGGTGTATGTGATAGTTCACTAAAGTTTATTTGATTAAACTTTACACCTTTTAGAGCATCTAAGAAATTTATCTCACCACTAAATAATATACATTCGTATTCGTACTTATTACCTTCTCTTAGAAATACATTTTTAAGTTGTATATAACCTCTAAATACTTCTATTGTATCTTGTAATAAATATGCCTCTCTACGAGCAAAAGGATTAAACGATCCACTACCTCCAAAATATGAACCTACCATAAAGTAATGTCCAAAATACTTTTCATTGGCTACCGTACTTGGTAATCTAAAAGTATAGGTATGACTACCTTTTGCTTGTAAATCTTTTATATCCTTAAAATTAAAATCTGCCGTTACCGGAGAGCCTTTTACAATGTCTAATGCATACTGATTATCTGAATCATCTATTGCGAATAATTGCATTGCCATATTTAGAATATTATCGAGTTATATTTAGGTACTGAATACTCAAAATCTAATTTGTATTCTGTCTGCTCATATTTATGTGAAACTACTACATCATCGATACTGCTATTTTTTAGCATTACTGCTAATGCAGTTCCATCTTCATTAATGTAGTTTATGTTTGGACTAAGGAACATCTCTCTTACTTTCTTAATCTCATAATCTTTAAGATAACCGGTATTAATAGAGAATGATGATTTAACATTAGTGCTTGTTATTACTCTACTCTGATGTGCTACTCCTGGCGTATATGGTAATTCTTTATATGCACCGGTAGTTGTTGAGTATGTTCTTGAGTAATCAAATACTGATGTTTTTATCTCATCTCTTTTATTCTCTAACTTATCAGTTCTCTTTTTGTTAAATGTAATATATTCCCATACACCAAAAGAGTTAATATAGGCAAATCTTTGTGTATCATATTTTTGACATCTATCTACCATATTAAACCGATAACTTCCACCGGATTGTGTTGGTGTATTATCAGCAGTTCTAACAATGTAATATGATAATGTTGAATGGTCTGATGGTCTGCTATAAGTTGCTGGTAATTTATTCAAGTTGCCAGGAAAACATCCAAATGTAATAATCATAGAATCATCACTCACACCACTCGAATCATATTTACCTCCATAATCAGTAGTATTTAAAAAATATTGTGTTGCTAATGTTGTACCACTTGCATCATAATATGTTATATAAAATTGATATGTATCTGCTGATGTATTTATATCTAATGTTCTATTAAGTATTGATATACTACCATAATCATTAGAATCTACATCATATGCCTTATACATATAAGTGCTTAATGTTTCAAAGTATAATGGACTTATAAATAGCTTACTTGCACCGGTAAGTTTGTAATCAGAATATGTTTCAGATATTAAATCTGTACTTGTGTTATATCCACCTATTATATAAAGATAATCCGTTTCTGCTGAACCTTGCCGTGATGGAGTATCTGTTGAATTGTTTGCATAAAAATCATATAACTTCAATTCTATTCTTTTACAACTACTACCACCGGTTGAAAGGTATGCATATCTATCGGGAGATGCGTTTATAATATGTGGCATATTGTGTATGCTCTGATTCATTGCATTAGTTGTTGCAGTTGCATCAGCATCGGGAATTGTTTTTACATCTTGAACTGAAGATGGTTGTACAATGCTCTGTATAATCTTGCCTATGTTAATTATCCCATATCCATTTGCATTTGGTCTAAATGTATATGCAAATGTTTTAGAATCATATACGAGCTCTAAATAAAATCGATATTTAAAGTTTCCGGTAATTGCATTAGATGTACAAGTGATAATTCTTTTACTACCACTCTTGACATAACTATCTGCGTTAAAATTATAATTTGTTATAGCCATTACTTAATCTCTATTGAATTTCTTAAATCCTTTAATAATCCCTCTTTTAAAGATATGGCAAATCTTCTTTTAGTTTCATCTATTGCATCTGCCATAAATCCTCTCGCACCTAAACCTTTCTCTGCAATACTTTTACCAATTACATAAGATGCACCTCTAATATTGCTATCAGTCATCGGTATAAATTTACCATCCTTATCTCTTAACTTTACTTTCTTTGTTCTTATCCAATTCTCAACTACTCCACCTGGCAGATTGTTCTTTTTAAACTTTGCCTTTGTCATACCGGTAGGATATTTCTTTACCGATCCATATGTGCTTAATCTACCCTGCACACCTTTCTCCATAAAATTACCATAATCTGTACTTGATTCAAATTTTATGTTGATGCTGGATTTACCTTTAGTTAATTTGTAATAAAGACTCGATGCAAGTTTTCCGGTATTATCAGTTATCTTATTTTTACCATCAATCTTTTTCTTAATCTTTAGATTTCTCTTTGCTCTCTTTATAACTTCCTTGCCATATAAATCAAGAGCCTTTGCCGTATTTGATAAATCAAGTTCTGCCATTATCTATATTTTAACCAATCCACAACTTTAATAAAATCACTTGTAAAGTCTGATGCACCGTGATGTTTAAACGCATAAAATTCTTCTAAATCAAATGATGCAGTAGCAGAACTACCGGTTTGATTATTACCAATTACAATATAACCTAATTGACTGGTAGGTATTGATAATGAACTTACAACCTCGCCATCTAAAATTAACCTTGCAAAACTACCAACTAAATCACCACCAATCATTAAACCAAATGTTAAAGATTCCTCTCTTATATAATCATTACTGCCATCGCTAATATTTACCGGTGCATTCTTTATGCTATCATCCCAATTAGATAATCTAATCTTGTTGCGTGAAGTAGTATTTGTTGAAGTTGGACTACCAATAGAAACTCTAATACCATCTGCTTGACCATTTGAATAAATCTGAAATAGTGATGTATCTTCTGCATCTAATGATTTTATATTCTTCACTTTCAGAGCAAAGAAATAGTATCTTTCACTCTTTACTTCTATTTCATTATATAGGAAAAATGGATTACCACTACCTCTTAATCTTATTGCTTGTGATTCTTCTTCGTATGTAAATAAATCTCCAATACCTGCATAATGTGAAAGGAGATAATCTTCTTCTAACCAAGTAGATTTCTCAAGAGTTTTATATGTAAGAATAGAATCACCAAGATATGCGAGTTTATCTTGTATCTTCGTGTTAGCACTCCACCAATAGAATGAACCAAAGAAATCACTATCAAATGGCTTTTGCCATTCATTACCAATCCATTGTTCCATAACATTGTCATATGTAGGATATGGTATTGTGCATCTTGTTGCCTCGTTTATTCCGGTAACACTCATTGATGTACTCCAACCATAAACTCGATTATTAAAATCTTCTTGGATCGGTGTGCAAGATAATTCTTCACTACCTCTAAGCATTAATAATTTAGGCACTACATACTTGCCCTCAAAAAACTCTGCTCTCAAATCTTGCATTATCATTAACATACTTGATAAAGCATTTACTCTTTGAGCCTCATCATCTGATTGTGCTGATGTGATGATATAAACATCTAAATTAAATACCAGCATCTTATCTTGTATATCAGTTCCGGTAATATCAATATGCAATACCGGATAATCGTTTATCTTCTTTAAATCTATTTTATCAGCAGTACCTTCTGTAAATGAATGTATTTGAAAATGCTTATCTGCAAATTCTTTAAAATAGTCTATAATACCGTTATATGTAATCATTTCTTTTTACTTTTTTCTCTTGATATATCTTTCATCATTTGTAACTTAATAAAGCATAATCTGAAAGGTAATTCTGTTACTGCATTAAACTTTAAAATATCCTCACCTGCCAATGTATCTATGATACTAAACCATCCGTAGTTACCTCTTGCAGATACTTGGTTAGATTCTGATTTAAATAACGATTGGAATTCTTGATAAACTTGTTCCCTAAACGATAAAAAAAAACCATTACACCATTAACTACATCGATGCTCAATTCCTGGAACAATGATGCGTTTTTTATGTGGCTCTCGTTATAAGGTTCAATATTATACTTGTTACCTTTCTCTTCTGTTATTGGTCTATATAAGATTGCCAAAACATTATGAAAGCCATCTACACCATCTTTTGTTTGTTCTTCTAAATCTACAAACTCGCCCATTGTGAGCTCATCGAGATTAGGATGAAATCCATACTTTACTCCTTTGATTTCTATCTTATCAAATACCTCTTTATTAACCGGTACTGATATTAGTTTAGATAATCGTTTATATAATGTTTTTATGTCTTTTACTTTAAGCCTTTTGATTATGTCTATTGGAATATTACATAATGCACTTATCGAGCCTAAAACAATCTCATCTTCATCTTCTAAATTTGAAATTCTACTATTGTACTTTTGATAAGTTTTTAGGCTTACATCAGGCCAAGTTTCCGGTACAATTATTTCTATTTCTTTCTTCATCCTATAAATACAAAGGTTAATTTTATAAAAAGTTATTAAATAATAGCATACTCACCATACGATCCATATACTTCAAACCACATCCTCATCATTATAGCATCAGCAAAATCGGGACTCCTCCCTAACTTACTCTTCTGTATATCTTTACCTTCTATTGCAAGTTTCTGCTGGTCTTTATCTACCTTATCTCTTTTGATGATTTCTAATTCTTGTATAATCGTATTCTTGTGTTTAGTATGTTCTATAAATATTTTGTTATCGTTTACTAACTCTGCAAGTTTATAAAAGCATTGCGTTTTTAGGTTTTGATAGTTCTCTCCTTTCAATGCTTTACTTCCATTTGTAAATCCTTTACAACCACTAATACCATCAACCACACCTCCACCTACACCATCTTGGTCTATTATTATTCTGCTATTAGGTATTGAGTTTTGTTGTGATAATGCTTTTATCTCGTTTATTATTTCCGGTATCGTATTTTTATCAAATGTAATAATCTTCTCAACTCTCAATCCACTCCACAATATGATTACCGTTTTATCTGCACCTAATCTTGCGACATCGCAAGTTATGTATTTTGTACCTTTCTCTACAAATGTATTTGTAAACATATTCATAATATTATCATACTCGAATAGTAGAGCATCATCATCTATATATTCCCAATTACCAAACAACAATCTTTCTTTACTTATCTTATCCAATTTCTCTAACTGAGATATGTAATGTTTAGATATTGCTTTATTATCTGATACAAGTGATTTAACAAACTTACGATGGCCAGGTAGAGTATTCTGTAATGCTGGTTTGTAGTATTGTGTGTACAACCATCCTTTTGATGGATTGCAGGTTAATAGTGTTTTAGGTATTAGGTTAAATTCATCTAATTTATATCTGATACGAGAATTTAAAACATTGACTGCTTTTTCTGTTACTTCTGAACTTTCATCAATAAAGCAATCTGTAATCTCTAAACCACCTAATGATGTAAATAATGGATCGGATGGATATAGGAATAAATCCTTGAGATATATTACTGATTTATTGTAAAAGGTAATTGTTGAATCTGATGCGTTATATTTAAAATCTACTTCCGGAGTTAATCCACAAAAATCTATCGCTACCTCGAAGAAAGTATTTAATGTAGTTGCCTTTAGATTCTTTAGTTTTGACCTACCGATTACTGACCTTGTGCCAGGATACTTCAGTCTGCGTATTATTTGCCATAGGCATCCGGTGAAGGTTTTACTACCTCCTGCACCACCTCCGAATAGAACTTCTGTTGTATGTCTATCTTCAAGATGCTTAAAACATTCAATCTGCTTTTTAAATAATTTAACTTTCGGATTCTTCATCGAAAGGCATTATATCTATTTTAATTCTATCATCAGAACTCACATTAATATCTGACCTCTCTACATAACCTCTTTTCTTACCTTTTGTCTTTAGATAGAATATTGTAGCTGATGTATTACCATCACCTATTTGTTCGTGTAGTTTAGATTCTGCAAAATCAAGTGCAATGTTCTGTATATCATCAACTGCTCTTGCAAACTCTTCATCATCTTTTAACCATTGGTAGTATTGTGTTCTACCTATGCCTACTTTTTTACAAGCAGTTGTTACTATACCTAAAGATTTCTCTAAAGCCTCTAATACTAACTTCTTTGCAACCTCAGTTTTTAATTTCTTTTTAGTGTGTTCGGTTTTGTTCATATTTCAATACAATTATATCCCTGCTCTTTTAGTCTTTTGTATATATCTTGTTGTTCTGATTTATTTCTACAACTTATTGTAACCTCGTAAATATCTTCTATTTCTTCTACCTCATCTATAATATCTTCTTCTTGATCCAGGTAATTATCTTGTATCCACACATCTAATCCCCATTCTTCTATTTGTTGCGAATCCCATTCATTAGCAAGTAAATCCCAATCCCATTCTCCAAAGCCTACATTATCTTTTATTATAAACTCTTTCTTTTGTTCTTCTGTTAATCCTTTTGCTATCTTAATTGGTACTTCTTTTAATCCTGCCTCAACACAAGCCTTATATCTCATATTACCACCAAGTATAACCATATCCTCATCAACTACTATTGGTCTGAGCTCAAGCATCTGAGGAAATTGTTTTATTGATTTTACGAGTTTATCGAACTTATTACCTCGTATTACTCTTGGATTGCTTTTATTTGGCTTTATGTCTTTTATTTTACTTTTCATATTCCTCTACTATTCTCTCCAATCTTTTAAGATTCTTTTTAACACAAGGTGAGCAATTATTACCGGATGTACTTAGTTTTAAACCTAAATACTTCTCAGATAGATGTCTTAGATGTTGTTGTTGTACATTAGTTATACTAACCTTAGTATTATCTAATAGTTCTTTAATCTCTAAATACTCTTCGTGTGTTAATTGTAAACCTTCCCATTTACCCAATGGACATTTAGCAAATTGTATAGCAGTCTTTACATCCATAAAGCAACCACACAATTTATAATCCTTTTTCTTATACTTTACCTTGTTACCTTTTATCGGTGTGCCACAAGTTCTTGTTTTCTTTCTAAAGTGATTACAAGATTCACATATTGCGATTCTTTCTCGTGCCAGGTTTTGCGATGAAAATATGTTCATTTTTTTATGTTTAGTTTTTCCTTAGTCTTTTTCTTTACTTTTCTTATTGTGTTATAGATAGATATTTTAGGTATGCCTATTTCCTTAGATAGTTCTTCATATGTTAAATCACTCTCATAGTATAGCAAAAATAAACTCCTATCATATTCATCAAATGTAGATAGTGTTTGTATTACTAAATCGTATTTAACTTTATCGTAATTCGAAATATTGTTAGTTTTCTTGTGTAGGATATTCTCTAACTCGTATAATTCAACGGTAACCTTGTTTTTATTATACTCTATATTCTTCTTGTAAAATTGTGATTTTTTAGATAGGCATCTTACTGCTATGATTTTCTTGATATATGATTTAGAACTTCCAGCAGTATCTACCCATAACAGATGATTAGAATTAGATGTAATCAGTTGCAGAAAAACATCCTGCACTACATCTTGAGCCATATCATAATCTTTTACGAATGTATTTGCGAAACCTACATACTCATCAAAATCTAAGTATAACATCTCTGTTATAGTGTAGGTTTTTACTTTCATTTTAGATAGGTATCTATTAGTTTAGTAGCCTCATCGAATCCGGTACAAACCTCTGCCTTATATCCTGCATCATTTAACTTTTGGATTACTTTCTTTTGGTTTGCACTTGCATAGTTACCTTTGACCTTTAATTCTATTGCCAATCCATTATATCCATTCCTGGCCTCATAGATAAATATATCCGGAAATCCGGATTTATAACCGGTAGCCTTCATTCTTTTAGCAACAGATAGATAAGTTCTCATACCTCCTGCCGATCCATTATAGAATACTTTATTGTATTTAATATCTAAGTAATAACAAATTGCCTTTTGCAATTCATATTCCGGTTGCTTGTTCTTTGATTTTGTCATTGTGGATTTGTTGTAACCACTCTTTGTATTTCTTCTTATCGCCATATTTAATGTGGCAGGTTCTACAAACTGCCATCAGATTATTAATATTATCCTTGTTTGAACCACCCATACCTCTCGCATCAATATGATGAATATCTACTGCTCTGCTGGAACAAACTTCACAAGGAATAAAATCATCTGCAATATAGTTAAAAAACTTTAGATATATTTTAGTGTGTTTTCTCACAATAATCTAAGTTGTGATTGATGTTGTTTTATTCTTTTCATTGCAGAATCATAATAGTCTTTATCGAGCTCACAAGCAGTTAAATCAAATCCGAGATTATGACAAGCTATTGCAATACTTCCACTTCCTAAATGTGTATCTAAAATTTTATCGCCTTCTTTTGCGTATTTAATTAACAGCCACTCATACAACTTAACAGGCTTTTGAGTTGGGTGTATTTTATTTTGATTGCAATAGGCTGAAGCTCTTGACATTCTAAATGCCTTTGATGGTGATGTAAAAGAAGACCAAGCAGTTTCAAATACTGCACCACTAAACTCTTGCATCTTATCCCATATAATTAAACAAGGAGTTGAGTATAAATGTTCAATCATATAGTTTCCTCCCCAAATAATTTGATTTTTAGAAACTCTAAATAATTCATTAAAATATTCTTTATTAGGAGTAGTTTTATCCCATTCTTTATTATCATATTGTTTCCAATTTTTACC
>Ga0070746_10002705_pt1 | contig 10557 bp, 8 predicted proteins | sample VirMetDEL_Mar_21_FD_77016 | JGI IMG/M metagenome (GOLD analysis project Ga0070746, IMG submission 77016) | Aqueous microbial communities from the Delaware River and Bay under freshwater to marine salinity gradient to study organic matter... | ecosystem: Environmental > Aquatic > Marine > Coastal... | reverse complement strand
TCCGAGTGCTGTTGACCAGTTTGAGCGGGTGTTGACGCAAGCGAACAGGGTTGTTGTCAACGACGAAACGCTTCTTGCTGCGGATCAGGCTGCGAAGCTGGTGTCGTCGTTTCGGCGCATGTCGTTGCAAGGCGAAAAAGAACTGATGCGCCAGTTGTATGTGAACACTGTGGAGCAGTTGAATACGCGTCTTGACGGGTTGTTGGATGCTGCTGATCTTGGGGTGGACGTAGATCCGTTCCGGCGCACGTTGTCAGATGACTATGGGGAATGGTCGGGTAGGTGGCAGGAGGAAGCGTCACGGGCGGTTGGGGTAACAGACCAGGCAGGGCAGGTTACGACTACTCGAAAGTTGCCTGATGGCAGGATAATTGTTGTGAATCATCGCATCTCGCCTTCGCAGGTGCAGAACTCTGCGGTGCAGCCTCGTTATGACGTTGTGCAGCGCCACATCGAGTTGACGCAGGCGCGTCAAAGCGTAGGGCCGCGTCGGGTTGCTGTGAAGGTTGGTGACGTTTCTCGAGGCGTTGTTGGGCGTGGCCGTCACGTTTTGGAGAAGCCGCAGCAGGCGTGGCGTTCAGGCATGTTGTTGACTCCGAAGTGGCCGATGCGTGTCGGGTTGGATGAGCAGTTGCGTGCGGCAGCGGTTCTCGGAGGGATAACTTCGCTTGGCAATTTGATTACGAGGTTTCCTGACCTTCGGCGTGCGTTTGCGTTGCACAAACTTGATGGGATTGATGAAGCAACCGATATTGATGCGATCACGAGGATTCTGAAAGAGAAGGTCGGCGAAGACGTTGGCGATGAAGGCATCGAAACGTTGTACGACTTGTACAAGGCGGCTGGTGAAGACGGGTTGGACGAAGCTGTGAAGCAGTTGACCCGTGAGAAAGTTTTGAACGCACGCCAGTTGAAGAAACGTCAGAGCAATGCTCGTCGCCTGGGTCGTAACGCAGCTTTGAAAGGAATCGCTTTCGGTGCGTTGATGGGAAACCCTATCGCCGGCGCGGGTTACGGGTTTGTTGCGGCTATGAGTAAACGACGCAACATCAATCGGGCGCTCGAGCGGAAAGCTGCGTTGAATTATGCAGGGAGGTTGCGTCACGAAGCCCAGCAGTTGTTGAAAGACGCTGTTGGCCCAGAGGAAGCTGCTGAGGCGCGCAGGATGTTGGATGACGCCACTCATATTCAGAAGTTGATTGATTCTGAGGATGCGGCGGTTGCTGGCAAGGCTACGGAAGCGAAGAATACGTTTGATGCTGCTGAGGAGTTGATGCAGAAGGCTGGTGTTGGCGGGTTGTCGATTGGGGGGTTGTCGTTCCGTAACGCGTTTGGTGACGATCCTCGGTTCCAAGAACAGATTCGGGCGAGTGTGTCTGCTTCTAGGTCGCAGTCGGCGGTGTATTCGGGTGCGTTGCGTGACGCCGAACGCCAGTTGCGGCAGTTCCAGAACGTGGATTTCAAAGCGTGGGATTCAGTCGTTTTCGACAAAGATGGTAATGCGATCAACGTTGTTCATCTTGATAGCGAGTGGTCGAACATGATGAACCTGTACACGTCCGCAGGTTACGGTCAAGAGTTCTACGACATTGTTTGGAGGTCTGGGGACTTAAATGAACGTATTGAAGCTCTTGCACAGTTGTTGGAGAAGGATCGCACGTTGTTCAACAATTTGGTGTCAGCGAGTTATAAGGATCTGGCTGAAGGCGAGTTGAGAGCGATTGCCAAGAACATTGTTGAAGAGTACGAGAATGTTCTTCCAAGCGATTATTTCGGCAAGTTGCGTGAGTCGGCTCGATCAGGTGAACGACCCAAATGGCAAACCGTTGTCAACCAATTGAATGACATGGAAGGGTGGGGGGACGACTTTGCTCTTCACCACAAGATCATGTGGATGCGAGAAAACGGGTATCCTGGGTTTGGGAAAGCGGTTGCTCCTGAACCGATCTCGCATCAGGGGGCATCCCGAACAGTTTGGGGAGAGAAAGTAGCTGTATGGGCTGAAGACCTGTTCAAGATGTTCGGTACGCTTCCGACCGACGAACTTGCCCGTAACCCGTTCTTCAGCACCCGGTACGAACGAGAACTGCGACGCCGGGTAGCGCTCATCACAGACCCTGACGGCAACGTCCGGTTGTCTCAGAAACAAATTGACCAGTTGGAGAAACAAGCTCGCGACTCGGCGCTGACAGAAGTACGCGAAGTGATGTACGACCTTGCTGAGAACACTCGTATCAGTGAGCTGGTCGGCAACTCGATGCCGTTCTTCAATGCGTGGCAAGAAGTGCTTGGCCGCTGGGGCGGGTTTGCTTTGGAGAACCCGACGTTCGTTGGCAACATGGCGCGTCTGTACCGTAAGGAATGGGACGCTCAGGCTCTTGGTATCAGCGAAGTCACGATTGAGAACGATGACGGCACTGAAGGCCCGACGTATCTGATGTTCCGTCCGTTCGGTCCTGCTTACGACTCGGACGGCAACGAAACAACGATTTTCGATGCGATGTCTCCGACGATGCGGAACTTGCTGATCCCGAAGATGTTGCAAGATCAGGACGCTACTGTCCGGTTCTCGAAGGAAGGGTTGAACACGATCACGTCAGCGCCGCTGCCAGGGTTCGGGCCGCTTATTACGGTGCCGGTGCGTGAAGCGATCCTTGAGAAGCCGGGGTTGGAAGAAACGTTCGGGTTCATGTTCCCGTTCGGGCATCCCGAAGGCGGTTTCTTTGAACGTGCCGTCAAAGGCAACCTGCCGACATGGGCAAAGTCGCTTGACGACTATTTCCGTGATTCGCAAACGACCGAACGGCTCGTGCAACGATTCTTCCAAGACATCGTTACGCAACGTGCCGAAGCCGGCGACCCGATCGACTGGGCAGACGACCTTGAGTTGAACGCTGCGATTGAGCTAGCGAACGACCGGGCCAAACAGTTCTCGATGTTCCGTATCGCTGCTGGTTTGTTCTCGCCTACGTCTACAACGCTTCTGTCACCGTACGAGCCGTTGGTGCAAGAGGCCCGCCGGTTGCAACGTGAACACGGCACTCTTGAAGGCAACTCGATGTTCCTTGAGTTGTATGGCGAAGATTTCTTTGCGTTGACTGCCCGTATGACGCAGTTGAACGATGGGGTTGCTGCGTCGATTGAGTCTGAAGAGTTGTATATGAAGCATCAGGATTTGGTGCAGGCGCATCCTGATATTGGTGCGTGGGTGACAGCCAGTCTTGGGTCTTCGGATGAGAAGTTCGTGTTTTCGCAGGCTGTGTATCGGCGTCAGATGAACATGGCGTTGGCTCCTGGGTCGGATGAGACTCGCCGGTCGCGGAAGACGCCGTTGGAGTCGATGCTTGATACGCAGGCCGAGTTGGGGTGGAGAGAGTACACGGATCTGGCTGATTACAAGCGCAGTAAGCAGGAGGAGGCGATTGCTGCGGGCCTGTCGGGTTCGTTGAACGCTACGCATATGCGTCCGTTGAAGTTGTATGTGAACCAAGAGATTGATGCGTTGCGTAAGAAGTATCCGGCGTGGGCTGAGCAGTTTGATGATTTTGGTTCTTCTACGGCCCGTATGAAAGATGTTGTGGACGGGTTTGTTGCCGGGTTGCAGGACGAACAGTTGTTGCAGCGTCCTTCGACTCGGCATGTGATCGAGTATTTCGATTTGCGGATGTATGTGCAGACTCGTTTGCAGGAACGGAAGGCTGAGGGCGGTTCGGACAATATCGGTAACAAGTCGAATGAGGATCTATTGTTGTATTGGGAGCAGGCGAAAGCGGAGTTGAGTTTGATCCCCGAGTTTTCTGCGATTTATGACCGTTACTTTGAACGTGACAGTTTGGATCGTAAGACGTTTGTTGATGATGATGCTTTTGAAGGGTTGTTCTGATGACTACGAGAGCCGAACGTGACGCCCAAGTAAACCTCATAGCCGCTGCTGACCAAGAAGCACAAGCCTCTGACGACGCGTTTATCGGGTTCGGACCGGAAAGCATGCAGCCTGGGCGGCTCCAGTACCGTGAGTATGCGGAACCGGTGCAGGCAGCGCCAGGGATGGCTCCGACGCCTGTGATGTTCAGCGACATCAGAAACATCCTGACCGGGTTGTCGCGTGAAGAACAAGGACTGTTAGCGATCGACATGTTCACAGTCGGCGTGTACGAGAACCTCGACTACATGTTTTCTGAAGAGGGCGAACTTGACCAGCAGTATTTCGTGGACAAGGTGCAGGACACGATCGAGCTTGCTAGGCAGTCAACGGATTTTGGGGTGGACACTGACTTTTTGAGTGTGTTGCTTCGCACTTATAACAGCACTCCTGAGAATGTGAGCGCTGCGTTGGCTCAGGCGAAGGCGGCGGCTACTGCCGGCGGTGGTGGTCGGGTTGTGAATTACATTGATCCGTATGCGTTGGCTGATGCGGCGAAGAAGGCTTCGGCGTCGGTGACGGGCCGTATGGCGTCGCCTGCGGAGCAGCAGTCGTTTGTGAAGATGATTCACGGGTTGCAGGCGTCTGGGGTGTCTTCGATTAGTGTGCCTGCTCGTGCGGAGGCGTTTGCTCGGCAGCAGGCTCCGAATGAGGCGGCGGCGATGGATTACGCTAATGCTGCTGGGTTGTTGATGCAGGTGTTGGGGATTGGTGGGCAGTGATGAGCGAAGGTCAGCGGCTATTTGAGTTGTTGTCTGATGACAACAAGCGGCGCGCCTTGCAAGGAACGCTGCCAAGCGGTTTATTCACACCGGAACAGATGCAGCAGCTTGATGATTGGATTCAGAGCAGCGGCACGACGGTTGAGTCGTATTTTACTGAAGTCGAAACGATGTCCAATCGTGAGCGCGAAGTTCGCGAAACATTGGCTCGAATTGGCCTTCAGTATGACGAGAATGCTTCGGTAGAACAGAACGCTCAGCGGGCTGCTGATGCAGTTGTTGAGTCCGTTGTGACAGGACAGCCGTTGCCTTCGGGGGATGCAGTTTCGCCTGCGCCTACACCTGAGCCTCGTGATTTGGGTCAGCCTACGGCGTATGCGTCGCCTGAGGTTTGGAAAGAGTATCAACCTGCGACGGTTACGCCGGAAGATTCAACGTCTATCACACCAAGCAGGTTGGGTGAACTTATAGCTAAGGGGTTCGCACAGTTAGGGCTTAATCCTGATGGTACGCCCATTGATACGAGCGGCACTGCCGGTGGCGACGGCACCCTTGGCGGTGGCGGTGGCGGTGGCGGCACTACCGGTGGCGGCGGCGGTGTTGTCGCAACTGCTGCCGCAGACATGTCCGAAGTGCAACGCCTACTAATCGAACGATTCGGCGGCATCACATTCTTCCTCGACAAATACAACCAGCAACTCCAAGTCGGTGTCACCGCTGACGGCTCACCCGTCCCAACAGACGACCCCCGTGCAACAAGGGTCATGAACGTCGTTGACATGATGGTCGAGTACGGCATTGTTGACCCGAACCAGGTTCTCAAAGTAGTTCAGCAAACGACTTGGTATCAGACCACTGATAACGCTATGCGTCGCCATGACGCGTTGATGGCGAACATGACGGATCTGGAGAAGAAAGAGTATTTCGATCCGGTTCTGGAGCAGCTCAAAGACGAAGCGGTGTTCCTCGGTGTGAGTTTGACCGATGAGCTTGCGATGCAGATGGCGAACGACATTCTGTATCTGGGCGAAGCTGATGACATTGATTTCATCCGGCAAACGCTTGTTACTCAGGGCAGCTACGATTTGTCGGTTGTTCAGGGGTCGAGTTTCGCTGCGATTACTGATTCGTTGGTGTCGTTGTCGAAGAGTTATTACACGCCGATTGGGACTGCGGATGCTGCGAGTCTTGCTCAGGACATTTACTTTGGGAATAAGACTCCTGAAGGTGTTGAGCAGATGTTCAAGGAGCAGGCTGAGGCTGCGTTCCCGTTGCTGAAGAATGCTCTTGCTGCCGGGATCACTCCTGAGCAGTATTTTGCTCCGTACAAGTACGAGTTGGAACGGATCTTGGGGCGTCCGAACATTGATATTTATGAAGAGTTCCCTGAGATTGTGAGCCATATTGGGGAGAACGGCGAGATGCGTCCGATGACGTTGAACGAGGTTCGCCGGTTTGCTCGAGGGTTGCCTGAGTGGCAGGAGTCTTCGCAGGGTATTGATGCGGCGTATGCGTTGACGTTCGCTATTGGCGAAGTGTTTGGAGAGGTGGCGTAGCTATGGCTGAAGGTGAAGGGTTTGCGTACCTAGATCAGATTCCTACAACGATGGGGGATTTGGACCCGTATCGTCCGTTTGGTACATCCACGCCATTGGCAACGACCACTCAGCAGTTGAGTGAAGCAGAGCGGGCGGCGCTCGCTGCGTTGTCGCCAGCGGAGTTGGAAGCGCTCAGGCAGTTCAACGCAACTGCGACAGAAGAACAAAAAGCGGCACTTAGGGCGATGGCTAGCGGGTCCGTTCCTGTAGGTACTGGCACAAGCGGGGCTGGGGCTACCGGTACAAGCGGGGCTACCGGTACAGGCAGCAGCGGCGTTGACGGCGGCATGAATGTTCTTGAAGGACTCGCAGAAGAACAAGCTGAACAAGAGGCCCTCAACGCGCTAGAGATCATCAAAGAAGAACTAGCCCTCTACGGCCTCGAAGGACTCGCAGATCAGGCGTACAACATGCTGCTTGATGGTCTTGGTCCGCAAGCTGTTCTGCTGCGGCTACGGCAAACCCCCGAGTTCGCTGCACGGTTCCCTGGTATGGAACTGCGGCGCGCTAACAACCTTCCACAGATCAGCCCTGGGGCTTACATTGACCTTGAACGTCAATACCGCATCATGATGATGACTGCCGGCATCCCCGAGGGTTTCTACGATTCGGTTGATGACTTCGCAGAGTTCATCGGTAACGACGTGTCTCAGAACGAGATGGGTGAACGGATCGCGTTGGCGGCTGAAGCTGTCCGGTCGATCGACCCGAACTTGAAAGCACAGTTGCAGGAGATGTACGGGGTTGGTGTCGAGAACGACGGCGAACTGATCGCCTACTACCTTGACCCGCAGCGTGGCACTAATGTTATCGAGCAGCGGTTGCAGCTTGAAGCGGCTGGTTTGTCGGCTGCGTCTTTCAGCACGTTGGGGGCAGGGTTTGAAACTGGGGTTGCTGAACGGCTTGTGGACATGAATGTGCAGCAACGTGAGATTGCTGAGCGGTTCCGTGGGCAACGTGCGATCACGCAGCAGCTTGTTGGTGAGGAAGAGTTTACGTCTTCGGAGTTTGCTGCCGCCGAGTTCGGGTTGGATTCTGAGGCTACTGCGGACCTTGCCCGGTTGCGGGCGTTGCGTGAGCAGCGTGGCGTTCGCCAGTCTGGTGCGTTGATGACTCGAGCGGGTGTCGTCGGTTTGAGTAACGGTGCTTGATAAGATTACACAAACACTCAAAAGGAGAAACCCTGTGAAGTTAAAAGCAACTATTGGTGCATTTTTGCTCACAATTATTGGAGCGAATTGGGCGCTCGAAACGTGGGGCGTAATTGACATTGGTCTTGGTCTTACCGCACCAGCCGGGGTGTTCTTTGCTGGTCTGACTTTTGGGCTGCGCGATGTGATCCACGAGTACGGAGGAGTTCGCGTCGTTGTCCCTGCGATTGCCGCAGGTGCTGGTCTTTCGTGGCTAGTGAGCGACGCCGTCTCGATCCCCGGAGGCGTAACGTCGATCGCCGTCGCATCAGGCGCAGCGTTCCTGCTTGCTGAGCTGTTTGATCTCGGCGTGTACGCGCCGCTGCGAGAGCGCAACTGGCCGATCGCTGTCGCTGCGTCGAACGTCGTCGGGTCGATCGCAGACTCGATCGTGTTCCTCTGGCTCGCGTTCGGGTCGCTCAACTACATCACCGGGCAGATCGTCGGCAAGGCGATCATGGTCGCTGTTGCTCTCCCGATCGTCGCGATGGCCCGCCAGCGATACGAGCAGCCGCTGACCGAGTTCACGGTAATGGTCCCAGGCGATAGTTGATCTACTTCGGAAATCCGTCAACTGAATCGATTCGTTGTGCAATGGCGACCCGTGATGACTTCGGAGCGATTATTACGCCCGCTCAAGGTAATCGTCTGCGGGTCACAGACGGCATTTTAACGATCATTGATAACGGGTGTTTTTCTCAACCTGATGCTTTCACATTGGCAAAGTATCGGAAACTTGTTGCCGATCATCCGAACGCATTGTTCGTCACGGTGCCGGATGTCGTCGGTGATTGGGCAGCGACTCTCCGCCGATGGGATGAGTTCCCGAAAGACGACTGGCCGGTTCCGTTAGCAATCGTCTTGCAAGACGGCGCAACTGTCGCCACAGTCCCGTGGGATGCGATCGGCGCAGTTTTCGTCGGCGGCACAACGGAATGGAAGCTCGGGCCAGAAGTGCGATCGATTGTTGCCGAAGCGAATCACCGTAGAGTATGGGCGCACATGGGAAGGGTCAATAGCCTCCGTCGTTTGCGATACGCAACTTGGATTGGTTGCGATTCGGTTGACGGTACGTTTTTGGTTTTCGGGCCAGATGCGAACCTTCGCCGGTTGACTAGCTGGTTGGATGAGGTTAATGCCCAGCGTTTGTTGTTTGAAGCAACAGGTTTGAGTAACGGTGCTTGACACTTGTTGTTAGGTTGACTTAACATGGCGAGTGGATCGGCCCTCATGCGGGGTGAGCTGTTCCACCCATCCTCCGTCTGTATTCCACCGTTGCAGACGCGTATCTGAAGGTGAGTGACATATGACAGATGAAATGCCTACCGAGGCTGAAGACTCTGTTAGCCAAGAATCGTCAGATGGATTTCGGTCAAATATCCGCAATCTTGAAGCTCGAGCTAAAGCGGGCGACGAGGCTGTTGCGAAACTGGCCGAACTTCAACGTGAGTTGTCGTTCCGTGACGCAGGTGTTGACCCTCAATCGAAACAGGGTCAGTACTTTATGCGGGGCTATGACGGCGAGATGACTGTGGACGCTATTCGTGCTGAAGCTGCTGAGCTTGGGTTGGCTGGGAACAATAATCCCCCGGCAGCGCAGGCACCGCCCGTTGATTACGGTGCGGAGCAGCGGATTGCGATGGCGGCTGACGATGCTGGGCCTGTGTCGCCACCTGAGTGGTCAAGTCTGGTTGCCCAGACGAACAATGCTGAAGAGCTTGCGGCTCTGATCGAAGCTCACGGCGGCACAATTAACGCAGCAGTTTGACATAGCCGAGGTAGGCCGGATGGGAAGGAATCCCAATGGCTTACACTCAGACCTCTTCGGTGTCTTCGGATACCACCGCATTTGAACAGTTTGCGTACTTCGCGTTGCGTTCGCAGCCCATGTTCGAGATGGTTGCGGATGTGAAGACGACCAACCAGTCGCACCCCGGCTCGTCGGTTCAGTTCAACATTTACAACGATCTTGCCCAGGCGACTTCGGCTCTGACCGAAACGTCGGATGTGACTGCTGTTGCGCTTAGCGATTCGACCGTGACGGTGACTCTTGCCGAGTACGGCAACGCTGTTATCACCACGGCGAAGCTGCGTGGCACCTCGTTCCTGAACGTGGACGCTGACGCTGCGAACATCATCGGTTACAACATGGCGAACAGCATCGACAACGTCGTTCACGACGTGCTTGTTGCTGGCAGCAACGTTGCTTACGGTGGCGATGCGACCTCGACGGCGACGCTTGACGCTACCGACAACCTTGACGCCGGCGACATTCGTGAGGCTGTCGCGAATCTGCGTAGCGATTCCGCTATGCCGATGATGGGCAACGTCTATGTCGGGTTCATTCACCCTGACGTGTCGTTCGACCTTCGTGAAGACACCGCTGTGACTGACATCATTCAGTACCAGATCCGTCAGGACGGCGGCGCTGTGCGTGCAGGCAGCATCGGTACCTTCGGTGGCGTGGATTTCATCGAGACTCCTCGTCTTGAAATCACCGCTGACGGCGGTAGCGGCACTGTGGACGCCTACAACACGGTGATCTGCGGTAAGCAGGCGCTTGCGAAGGCTCACTCCCGTGCAGCCGGTTTCGGTTCGGACCCGTCGGTCGTGTTCGGCCCGGTGACCGATACTCTGCGCCGGTTCCAGCCGGTCGGTTGGTACCACCTTGTCGGGTACAGCCGTTTCCGTGAGGCTTCGATCCGTCGGATTGAAACGTCTTCGAGCATCGGCGCTAACTGATAAGCGTTGATGGTGTAGTGTGAAGAGGGGTCGGGAGCCGGTCCCGGCCTCTCTTTTCACGTTTGGAGCCGGTTATGCCAATGGTTGGTGGCAAGAAGTATCCGTATACGAAGGCGGGTAAGGCGGCGGCGAAGAAGGCTGCTGCGAAGAAGAAGAAGGGTAAGCGCTGATGGCTACGAATTATCCTGGGAGTCTTGACGCGACTACGAATGTTGGTGGCGGTTCGGAGCCTGAGGCTGTTACGGCGTTGGATGATTCGACTTCGGGTCATCCGACTCATGCCGGTTTGCATCAGAATCTTGGTGACGCTGTTCAGCAGATTGAGACGAAGGTTGGTGTTGGGTCTTCGACGCCTTCTGCGAATCAGGTGTTGGCGTGTGCGT
>Ga0070746_10002698_pt1 | contig 10565 bp, 10 predicted proteins | sample VirMetDEL_Mar_21_FD_77016 | JGI IMG/M metagenome (GOLD analysis project Ga0070746, IMG submission 77016) | Aqueous microbial communities from the Delaware River and Bay under freshwater to marine salinity gradient to study organic matter... | ecosystem: Environmental > Aquatic > Marine >... | reverse complement strand
TCACCACAGTTTTCTCGGCACTCGGCGTGCCGTCAGCCTTTCTAAATCCCAGTCAAGTGTTTCATACACCAACTTCAATTTACGATGAATCCATTTGTCAACGATGGTTGTCCAGTCAATGCCGTACTCGCTGAGTTGCCTCTCATCCTCGTAGGCCACTACATTACAGTATGGTTGCCCTTCGGGTACATCATCTACAAACACCCACCTTACGCTGTCGTTCTTCTTGTAGTCCGTACCAAGGTACTCATTGGAATATCGTGCCGCCTTAGCGGGGTTGGGTACCACTTTGTCGTATTCGTCCAAGTTCTTATTGACACGACCATACGATGAAGCGTCCGTAGCAGGACGCTCACCTAAGTACACCTCACGGATAGCGGGACGAATCTCATCAAAGATTTCTTCCTCCTCACTTCCAGTGGAAACCATTCGGAATACTTTACCCAGTAATTCTTTTGTCAGCGGTGGGGCACTTGACGCTTTGATGGAGAAGCCAGTCACTTTCATACCACCTTCTTCTTCGGGTGGCCATGACTTGACACCGAAGTTACGGTTCTTTACATCACCAGTAAACCAGTACGGGAAGAACGCCTCCAACTCTACATCAAGGTACTTCAGCCCCATCTCTTCTTGTGCGATGGTGGTGAGTTTCTGTGCTACTTCTTCAGCCTCCTCAAAGGGTACTTGGATGTAGCAGGAATCAGTGTGACCAGCCAACGCACGGTACCCCATCTCTTCGCTACGCTCTACTAACATGGCGATGGATTGTCGTCCAAGGTAGGTGATAGACTGAGCAATCTCATAACTGCTCCACTGTCCACGAACCTTGCGACTTCCTACCATACCGTAGATAGCGTTCACGGAAACCTTAACAGCCATCTGTAGCATGTTGTAGCCCAACTTCTCATCGGGGTCGGTAGCCGCCTTCATCATACCTTTGTAATGCTTGCGAAGAGCGAGTAAGTCTTTGACAACCTTTGGAAGAATACCCTCCTCGTCTTGTCGCCAATGGAACACACCGCCCGTACCGGGAATGTAGTTACCATCATCACCCAACTTCGGTGGGATGTCAAGTGTGAGGACATTGGGGCCGGGTTGGTCAGTCAGTGTTGTATGACACAAGTTGGCGGAGAGAATGATGTTCGGGTATAGGGATGCGAAATCCTTCAATGCCACATTCATGTGACGACCCGGTACAGGGGGCATGACCCATGCGGCCTGTAGTTCAGCCCGCTCCTCAATGTAGGAGGTCGGTGCCTTGAGATTTGTTTTACGACCAATTAAACCACGAAAGTAACGGCTCACATTGTGCGTGCTACCAAACTGCACACCGGCAACTTGCTGTAGTGCAAGGTGGAAATCAGTGCAGTTGAGTTTGTTGTCAATGTCACGAAGCAAAGTGGTGTCAACTAAACAGTAGTCCACGAAGTCATCGTAGTATTCAGCCCAACCGTTGTGTACAGTCATGCCATCTATTTCATCAGTAAGTTTGTGACCAAGACCGAGTTCAGTAGCGAACCAATTCAACTTGCGTTGCTGTGCCTGCCCACGACCACTCTTTTGCCACACGCCCTCAAAGCCACTACCCTCAGTTGCTTGAGCCGCTGTGTCAAACACCAGCCGTCCTTTGATGGGTTGAGCCGTGGACTTGTATCCCGACCCGTCTTTCTTGGGTGGAAGGAAGATACCGAGAGGAGACATGTCGTGACGGAGAGCACCCATACGCTCGTGCAACTTGGGCAAATCAGCCCAACCACCAGCGTGTGCAATTAACATATCGGGGTCGCACTCATTGAGATGTTCAAGAAATGCCTTGAGCATAATGTCCTCATCGGGATAGGTACGCAACTCGTAGCCTTCGTAGCGGTCAATCCATTCAGTCTTGGTGATGGTATCACGAACTGACTCTTGACTCCATGCAAACACGACATTGTGTTCAGCGTGAGTATCAGCCACAGCCATAACGGTGATGGCACCCTCGCCCGATGTTTGCCATTCTAAATCGTAATACCACTTGCGTGGGTGAAACTCCGGCAACTCATCGGGATAGTTAGTAAGAAGAATTTGGTCAAGGTAATTTAAGTCAGCCTCGTGTGTCCACTTACCAACCAAGTCTTTGATTTCCCACAGTTGATTGGGGTGGTTTACTTCAACCTTCCACAACTTACCACCGTCAAGACCAGTGGCCACCTCATTCTTGTTGATGCGGGCGTGTACATTCCGAAGGCGATTGAGTACCCAAGAAGGGGCACCCTGCTTGAGCCAACAGAATGGGTACACATACCTCTCATCCTCGTGCGTGATGTAGCGTTCCTTCAACACCCCGTCAGCCCCACGGTTACGCTCGTAAATGGTGAGCGGTTCGTAAGGGTCATCGGAGATGAAATCAATAATCACTCAACCACTTCCTTGCATATTGAACATAATGTGGATTTATCTCATATCCGATGTATCGGTGTCCAAGAATTTTACAGGCTATGCCTGTTGTCCCACTCCCATTGAATGGGTCAATCACCAGTGAGTTTTCTTCAAGACCAGCAAGAAGCAAACACCACAAAGGTAAATCCACTGGGAAGCGGTCATTGTGTCGCTTTTGCTCTTTTGATTGCACAGTCTTGTATTTCAAAGGCCAAACATTTCCTCGGCATTTCAAATCCTGTGTAGCGAACCTACCTATGTTTGATTTGTCTGCGTACGGTACACCGATGGCGAGCCTGTCAAGTGAGGGTTTTCCTTTGGTGAGAATGAAAATGAACTCCGTGAGATTGTTCACTCGTTTGTATCCTTGGATTGGTCGGTAATGATTCTTCACCCATGTGATTGTGTCATTCCAAACAAACCCCACATCCTCAGCCATCATCGCAACACGAAAAGCCCGTGATTTGAAACCCGCCAAATGTCCAAAGTTCATGAAAAGAACGCTGTTCGTTTTGAGGACACGGTGTGCTTGCTCAAGCCAAGCGACCATCAATTCATCAGTGTAGCCATCCTCGTCCTTGTAAGGTGGTGAAGTGACGATACAATCAACACTACCTTTGTCCAACTCGGACATACCCATCACACAGTCCTGTTGAATAATCATCAAACATCACTCTCGTTTACAATCATCAGTAAAGTATTCTGTTGCTCAAAGATGGCCAGCGTATCATCACCCATGTAGAGGCGAGCCTCACCATCATCAAGGTACTGCAAACAGGTGGGCAACCACTCACCGAAGTGCGTCTGCACAGTAGCATTCGGGCCGTCCGTGTCAAGGGCAGGTAGGGTGGTGAACAAGCGACCAGTAGCCGCCTTACCAGCCACGATACCGAACTCACCTTCACCACAATGAATACGCATCTTGTACATGGAATCTTTTGCCAGCAATCCTTTCATACCAGCCAGTGAAATCAAGTCCTTCGTCTTAAGCGTAGCGTGTACGGACAGTTCATCATCAGCGAACTTGCTCCATCCCTGTGCCGATGCCTTCTCAAGAAGTGCACGCACCACCACGGTCTTGGCCGCTGAGGTTATGTCGTCGGTGCTTGGTAGTTGTAACTTGTTGCCACCCGCCTCCATGTGTAGTGGCTTAGTTTCTTTTGCTTGGCGCAATGTCACATCGTCCTGCTTACTCGCCTTGAGAAACGCAATCGCCTTTTCCAGTAAAGCAATGTGGATGATACCTTCATCTTCAATAGTCGCACCTACGAGTTGCTTACGCAGGTAGTAAGTAGCAAAGCCCACCTCAACTGTCAAGCGGTTACCAGCACAACTCATGCGTACATCAGTCACACCCTTACCAAACGAGGTAAGGAAGTCAAGCAAAGTTTTTCTTTCTATTGTTATCTTCGTCATATAAAATCACCTCGTAGTAAGAGAGGGGAATGGTAGGAGGAGAACTAAACCCCCTTGACAAGAGCAACCCCCAAGGTTACACCGAAACCATTACACCATTCATTACTTTGTCAAAACCTCTCTCAATCACGGGATGCAACGAGTATTACAAACTTCCATCATACAGTTCGGGCAAGCCAAACCATTCGGGTTCACCATTCGGACGAGTCACAAACACAGTGCGTGCTTGGTCTTGAAGAGCAGGGTTAGTTTTACACTTCTTGAAGCGTGCCTTGTACTCGGTCTTAGTGAGTGCACCTTCATCATCATAGTGTTCCTCTTGCTCCATCCAAATGATGGTGGGAAGGTAATTGTTAGTCTTCTTCTCCCATTCGGGCATCCAAGAAGTAGTATCGGTTTCTTTACCGTAGGAGAAGTTCGTAGCACGAAGGTGAGTCTCCCAAAAGACACGAACACCCGCACGCACGAGGCTACGGGAAAGAGCCGTGAGTTGGTGGAACCGAGTGTTGCGAATCGCCCAGTCGGACTGTCGCTCCACTCGCTTACCTTCACCTGCTCCACGCATGTCTGCGGAATCAATACCGTCCTTCGCAAGCCCCAAGTCAATGATACGCATGTTGTTGGTACAAATCTCCAACCATGAATCAAGACCACTCACGAGTACGCCCCATACTTCTTCTTCACCACTTTCCACCTTTTGTAGAATGTACTTCATGATGTCCATGACACGCTGGTGTGTGCCGGGATAGTCGTATGCAGTACGGTCACTCACGCTCATCTGCCATGGTTTCCATGACTTGATGTTCGGGTTTTCATTTACTGCTGAATTAAGCATGGCTACTCCCATGTCAAAGTCAACTGCGTGCATCATTGCATTGGGGTTCTCCTTGACATACTCATCAAATGCTGAGGCAACGATACCCGATTTTCCTGTACCGTCAAATCCTGCTACACCGATGAACATGTGAGTCATCTTTTCTTGACCCATCTTCTCTTCTTCAATTCGTAAGTGAGCGAAGGCATCCTTTACGGGAGCAGGTGCTACCTGCTGTACCTTTGCTACTTCTTTCTGTGCTTCTGCTGTTTGTCCAAATCCCGCCATATTTCTTCACCTCAATTAAATTGCTCCGTACCAGTGTCTCCGCCAGTCATTCGGCGGCGGCAACGGCGTGGGTCTGCATAGACACCGAACACCGTAAGTTTGGGAGTAGTAAGTCCATCTCGTGTCTTCATACCGACACGGCCAAAGACAAAGACGGTGGACTTCTCAGCGTATGGGAACGCATCATCACCCCAATGAGAGGTGAAGGGTTGCGTACACTTGCCCACTGCTCCGGGCACCCAACAATCAATGTCGCCACTGATACTGCTTGAGAGAGTCATGTTGTAGTTGTGTCCTTCCTCATCGTACTCGCTCTCACGAGGTTCAGTGGACATACGGGATACTGTACCCTTAGTGATGACAAGCGGCCCGTAGGAACGCTTCTCGCCACCTGCTGTGTAATGTTGCTTACGCTCTTCGTAGGCTTCTTCCAACGAGTCAATGTGAACAAACATGTCGTGGAAATCACCATTCGTCCAAAAGCGTGAAGGGTGGAGAAGGGGGCGCACATCTTCACTGACGAACTCATCAGTGTATGTAATCTCAAAGTCTGTGTATGTAGTCAGCACATCCTTGAAAGCCTCATTCGCATTGTCACGAGGTGGTACAACCTGTACCTTACAAGGACGACCAGTAGTGATTTGCTGATACACATTGTCACCTGTTAGGTCAATACGCCATAGTGCAATACTACCGTTCTTCACGAAGTCTTCTTCTTCCCCACCGAGGAAGTAAGCGTAGCGACCCATCTTCTTGGACGGGGCGGCTTTGTTGTCGTAGGTTGTAAGACATACCCACATGCCGTCATGCTTGATACCGTGTGGCGGGGTCGGGTTACCCTCAACAGGAATCTCGGTGGAGAGTTGACCTTCTTTAGTGGTAAGGTGCCACACACCATCGTTCTTAGAATACACACCGAGGCGACCACTGCTGATTGCCTCTTCGGGGTCATCCTTGAAGAGTTTGAGATTGGCTCGCACAATGTTCGCCAGTCGGTCACGCTTCTTGTCAGCGACACCGAGAAAACTACCAACCCATGTCTGTAGTTTGCTGTTGCCTCCACCGCTTTGTCGGCGGGTTTGTACAACCATTTGTTCAGCCCAATCAATTAACAAGTCTTCATCTTCAATGCTTGGGTCATCACAGTTATGCTGTGTCTTAAGTTCTTCAAGGAACTGACTCGTTACCTCCCCAATACCCTTTCCTGTTCGTTCAGCGTATGCTTTTAGCCTGTCAATGACACCGCTTGGTAGTCCAGCGTTAGCGTTGCTTTCGGATGCCGCTCCGAAACCGTTGCTTGCATTGTCATCAATGTCTTCGTATTCATCTGTGTTCTGCCATGTACTCATGTTTCTTTCACCTCTATTTTTTCTTTCAACTGTGCGACAAGTACCTCAACATAGGACTCGCCCGAACCGGGCCACTCATACACATACTTCATCATATCTCCCCACACAGCCATGATAGCAAATGTCGTATCGGCATCTCTATCAAACTGTTTACGGATGTTACGATGGAAGTTGTTCATGAAGGACAACCTATCGCCAGTTGAATGTAATATGTCAAGCAAGTTTTCACGCAATTCGTTCCACTTGTTCTTGACGGTAAAATCCCACCAATCATCTTCTTGATGTTTGATGGTGAATTGTTTGATTGCATCAGCGGTCTTAGGGATACGCTCAAGTGATGCAACAGCGGCACGCAAGTCGCCACCGTGATACTCCACTACATCACCGTAGTACGGCTCCCAATCTGTAGGGACACCGCACGACTCAGTGAGGCGTGTAAGATGAGAAGCACCCTGCTCTGCTGATACACGGTGAAATGTGTACACCGTGCACCTGCTCTTGATTGCGGGGCGTATCTTATCAGCATAATTAGCGGTGAGGATAAACAACACCTTCTGTGCATACTTCTCCATGATACCACGCATTGCGTCTTGTGCTTGATTGGTAAGGCCATCAGCCTCATCAAGCACGACTATCTTACGCTTCGTACCAATGCCGCTCAATCGTGCGAAGTTCTTGACCTCTTCACGAATGTGCGAGATACCCCTGTCGTCACTGGCGTTAGTCCACATGACATTCATATCATTGTAGGCATCACCAAGCAGGGTGCGAGAAATGGCGTTGGCGGCACTGGTCTTCCCAGTACCCGGCGAGCCGACGAACAGGAGGGCGGCAGGGTAGTTCCCTGTCTTGTCCCACTCAGCGGCATCCAATACAAACTGTTCATTACCAACCACTTCGGATGGATGGACAGGTCGTAATACTTCATTCCAAGTCATTTCTTCTCAACTCCTTTCTCTTTCTTGGTTTATATAGTCCTCAACAAAATCAAGCGTTTACTGTGCCGCCTTCCTCTTTGTCAATGTTCATGTGCAACCATTCATCTACTTTGAAAATCTCTTCAAAAAACGACTCACCCTTTTTCTTCAAAGAGAAAGGGAGAAGATAACTTACAAAGAAAGTCTTTAGTAACTGCTTTACACTGATGTTGCGGTAGTATTCATTTTCTCTTGCTACCTCCATGGCTTGTGTTGGATTAAGTAATATACCGTCTTGGAACCACAGGTATTTTGAAACAACACTCATTTTTTGAGATACCTTTTCCTCTATAGCCTCTTCCATGAAATACTTGATGAGTTTATCCTTTTCATCCACAGCATAATCCATTTCGTATGGTGTAAAATAACCCTCTTGGTACAACTCTCTTTTCACCATCAACCATGCCCAGTAATGAAGCCCTTCCATCATTTCACTTTCACCGTGACAATCTTTACACAACAAATGAATGTTGTTGAATTGATGGGAGCCTTTTTCACTTTGCGCTAAAATATGCGCCCTGTCTGTAGTGGTTTTAATACCACACGCCATGCAAAAATCAGTGTCAGTGTAGGGTTGAAACATTTGCGAAAGTGGCCCTTCGTACCAATACTTCCGCATGAGTTCTTTCTTGGGGTTTGGCTTTTTGATATGAGGTCGTCCGAGAGCATCCAACTTTCCTACATGATTACCGTGATAACTCATTCCAATCCCTCACAAAATGCGTCCCATGCCTCAACCCAGTACATGAACTTCTTCCAGTTCTTACCGAGTTTCTTACTGCGTCGTGTACCATCTTCTTTCCACGCTACTCTCGGCATCGGGTTCTCACGCAGGTACTTTATTTTCTTAATATGTTTAATATCTATTTGATTCATCAGTGAATAAAATGGCTCAAGGGCTTCAATCCATGTCATCATGTCATCACCATGTATCTGTTTCTTATCCATGACAGTGACACCAACCGACTGTGCCCATACCTCTATGCACTTCTTCTGCTCTTCCGTACAGGTTGACTTGAGTTTAATATACATCGTAGCCCTGTAACCATAAGCCCACGGCGAGGTGCGTATGTACACCTTGTACTGCATCTTCGTCAACGCCAACCCTAATCCTATTTGTTCAAGATTCATCTTCGCCACCTACTATTGTGAAGTAATCTAAAATGTCATCCACATCGTCTATCCCCATGTCGTCTTCTACATCTACGAACTTCAAATGCCAGTCGTCATTGGGTGACCATGTGTGATTGAACTTCGCTACCAAACAGTCGTCAACCTTGTGAAAGGCATGGCGAATGTTGGGGTGTACCCCACGCCTCTTGAGAGCATTGTCCAATACGAATGGTAGCGTTTCTAATTTGTGCGTCGTAGTGTCCACCACTTCGCCAGCATCGCTAAAGCCGATAACAATTTCATAACCCCCTTTATCCAAATTTCTTATTGTGAGTATCTGTCCATACAATACATTAGTTCCTTTACTCAGTAAATAATAGGTGGGTTTTTTTGATTCTTTATAAGGACTTGATTTATTACTTTCATGAGCAATTAAAAAACCACCCTTTGAATATGAATCCAGTAGCACTTGTGACTCGTACCACTCATGAGTCATAGGCTCTTTATACAATGAAAATGGTAATTCGGTGTTTGTGGAATGCCAGTACCCTGTACCAGTGGGGTTCTCCCACATCCAACATTCAGTATTAGAATTGAGCAAGGGTGTGTACCTTACATTAAGGCTACCATTACGGTTTCTCACTATACCATCTCCTACATACTTCAATGTCGCACAGTCTGTAACGAACCACCAACGGTCGGGTGTCCCGCCTTCCCACGATGATAGTCGTTGGAATGTCGGTGCATCCTGTGGTACTGAGAGGCCGTCAAATATGACAGATAAATAAATATCAAAAGAATGCTCAGTATTTAATTTACTGTTGCGCTGTAACCATTTGGTTAGTCGGTTACGATAAGAATACCAGCAGTAGTCCAATGCCCACTTCCATATCATCGTAGCCTCAGCCACGCTGATACTCCTACAGAAAGGAAGAATCCAATCACTGCTCAAGTGTGCATTACGCAACACTTCGGTAGCCTCTTTGAGAGTAATCGTACTTGGTTCATCACTACATTCCCATGTAAGAACCTGTACAAACGGTGCATCATCAGCGACTTCCATGATGCGTTCAAGCATCACACCGCACTCTTTGGCTAAACCAATCTTAAGCATGTGCTGTGATATTGACAACCTATTCTTCGTGTGAATAAAGTCCCATAATTCAACACATTCTTTTTTTGTGATTTCTTTCACGAGTAATTGTTTTGGCATGAGGGACAGCAATTCGCACGCCCTGTGCAATGTAAGCATGTGCTCACTCTTCTTCTGTAACATTCACTTGCATCAAACAAGATATACCCCACAACCACGGAGGTACACGCTCTTCACCACGGAACTTACCAAGCACTGTCACAGTGCGATTGGTGTAGCCCTCATCAAACATACCGCTATCAGCGAAGTCTTTGAGTTGTTCTCGTGTGAGTGCCGTGTACTTGTGTGTTGTGCTATTCCAACGCATGAACTCATCATCGCCAGCCAGCAGGTGAAAGTCATCGGGGTCAACTGTATTGTCTTTACCGCAACTATCGCAACCCAATATGACACGCCATAAATCAATAGGTGTTGTGCCACCACTACTTGTTTCAGCATCAATCGTTTCCACATACTCGTACACTGACTTGGAAAAGTCATTGTTCGCCAACGGGAAACCACACTCGCAAGTCCATGACTGAGCGACCTCCTGTTTCGCACGGAAGTTCATCTCAGCCTGCGCCGCAGGGTCAATCGGTGGTGTCACCATCTCCAACCCATCGGGCTTCTCTACAGTGTAACCACACGCTTCCATGAGGAGCGTGAACTTCTCATGGTGTTCTTGTGCCAGCGGGTGGTTGAGCATGAAGATGAGCGCATAACTTGTTTCGCTCATCTTACGATACTGTACACCGCTGTCGTCGGGTGACCACACACTATCCACTGGCATACCAGCAAAATGCTCGTTGCCCCATGCTATCAATTCTTCACTCGGTTGCCATTCCATTGTCCTCACCACTTACCTCTCCATTATCAACTTGTTCATTCCACCATTTGTTCCATTCGGGTGTTGGTTCATCACTCGTCCATTGGAGTATATTGTTTTTGAATAGGTACTGTACCCTTCGTAGGGTACCGTAGTCCTCCCACACATCGCCGCCCTCTCGTCGCACGAGGAGCATGATGCGGTACTCGTCCTTCATCTCAGCGTCAAGCAC
>Ga0070746_10002696_pt1 | contig 10574 bp, 3 predicted proteins | sample VirMetDEL_Mar_21_FD_77016 | JGI IMG/M metagenome (GOLD analysis project Ga0070746, IMG submission 77016) | Aqueous microbial communities from the Delaware River and Bay under freshwater to marine salinity gradient to study organic matter... | ecosystem: Environmental > Aquatic > Marine > Coastal... | reverse complement strand
GGAAAATGAGTTAGATTATTTTTCAGAAGATATTATTAAAAATTGGGGAGGAGTAAAAGTAGATACTCCCCAAAAAAATGATGTACTTATATTTAAAGTAAAAGCAGATGTCCCAGACCATTGTGGGGTGTACCTGGGGAATGATATTTTCTTTCATCATGCAGAGAATAGACTATCTTGTAGAGAAAATTTGTACCCATTCTGGGCAAAGTATATAGCAGGAATTTATAGACATGTTGCGTAAAGTATATTTAGACGGAGAGATGGCACGTAAATTTGGACCCGAGTTTACAATATATGCAAACTCTGTAGGAGATGTTTTTGAAAATCTTACGTGCAACTTTCCAGAAATGAGGCAATACTTAATTGATTGTCACGAAGATAACATCGGATTTCTGTGCCAAGTAGGAGATTCAGGGCTACAAGAAGAAAAAGAACTACTTTTATCTATGGAAGAAGGAGATATTTATATTTCTCCACAACCAGCAGGCTCTAAAAGCGGCTTAGGAAAAATACTAGCAGCTATTGCTATAGTGGCTTTAGTAGCTGTAGGGGGAGCAATTATTGCGGGAGGAGGTTTAACAGCTTTGGGAGGAGGCCTAGGGGCATTACAAGCAGGTTTGGCTTATGCAGCAAGCACTTGGGTAGGGTTAGCAGTTTTGGGTATTGCTGTAAACTTGGCCTTAACAGGACTACAGCAAATGATGGCTCCGGATCCTTCTGTAGATGACTTTAACACTGACAGAGAGACTTCATATCTTTTTAAAGGGGCTGAACAAACAATATTAGAAGGAGACCCTGTTCCTGTAGTCTATGGACAATTAAGAGTTCCAGGTAGACCAATAGGTTTCGAGCTTAGAAACAAAGACAATGTTTACTATAATCATACTTATAATGGAGGACGTCGTGGAGGCGGTCCTGGGTGGCAACAGACTAAAGATTTTAATTTCGTTATACGATAAAGTAGAGAGAACGACTACATGGCAACCCCAATAAAAAGTAATCAGCAGCACATTTTTCTTCATGATGCTATTTGTGAAGGCCCCATTGACGGTTTGGTTTATGGAGATTCTTCCGTATTTTTAAATAATGCTAGAATGCGTGATATTTCTCCGGATGCTGCTTTTCGTCCTTTAAATGGAAAAGCTAGTGCTGGGGGTATAGGTAATCAATGTACTTTTAGCGTACAAGGCCTTTCTATTCCTTCAGCCTATGTCGGGGCGCCTAAAAATGATAATTACTTAATAGTAAGAAGACAAGGTATAGATAAAACAACAGACACGACCGCCGGGTATACTGCTGCTAGTAAAACATTTACTATTTCAGGTAGTGGTTTTACTAGTGATTATACTACGGTTAACAGTGATTTTAAATTAATAGCATTAGTTGACGCTTCTAATACTGTAATTTTGTTGGGAGAAGGAGAATATGTTTCTAGTACGAGTATTAAAGTAACACCGTTATCTCCTTTGGCCCCATATGAAATTGTCAGAATTAGAACTGCGAGTTATAATATTCAATTGCTTGAAAGCTTAAAGATTACAAATATCTCAACAACTACTATTACTACTGCTACTCAACCCGCTCTGGGGGACTCTACTGCAAATACTCCTTCTAGTTATTATACTTTTTTCATTTCTGGATCTATTGAGCCAGACCCTGAAGATTTAGAGACAGATGACCCAGCAAAACTTACAAGTTCCTCTGTTCAATTTAGAGTCGGGTCTTCTATTCAAGATCCTATTGTAGAATTAAATGGAGTAGGTGGAGGAACCCCCTATCCCGGTAATTTAAATGATATTTCAGGAGGGGGTGCGAATTTAAAGCAATTAGATGTTGCCGCATATAACGCTTCTGCAACTACCGATTCTTGGGAAGAAATTTATCCAAACTTCACTCCTTACAGCACCTCATATTACCCAGACGGAGAAAATATTGCACAAGAAGGAGCTACTGCTCCCACCCTTATACCAAGCAGTGCCTTTGGACTAAGCTCAACTACTGTTAAAACAGCAGATGAGCTTAGAGTATCTATTTCTTACAATGCGTTCTATGTTATTGATAAAAGTGATGGAGAAGAGTACAATAATAATGCAGCATACTTATTTCAGATAAGACTTAAAAAACCTGGAGAAGCCACTTTTGAGGAAAAGTGGAGAAATGCGTTTAATGATGGAACGGGTAATGCTGTAGGTCAAGTATATCACACTGGTAAACATAAAAGTGCTATTTCTTTTGAGCACTATATAGATCTTACAGCATTTAAGCCTTTTGATGATTTTCAAGTCCGAGTCACTAGACTTACTCGACATAAAGGTAGGGGGATTGCAAATAATAGGTCAGACACAGGAGAAGATAGGGAGCAAGGGGATGCTACTTCTAGTATTTCAGTACTTACTGCAGTTAATAAAGATAAGTTTTCTTATCCGTATACTGCACACGCAGGAGTATTTTTAGATTCTAGAGAGTTTTCTAATGTGCCTAAAAGAAGCTATGAAATTAGGGGCTTAAAAGTTCGAGTTCCTAAAGGCTATATCCCTAGAGAATATTCTAGTGCTACAGGGACTGGAGGAGTCACTATTCCAGTATACCCAGAATTTTGGGATGGAACTCTTAGTGATGAGCTTTATTATACTGATAATCCTGCATGGATTTTTTACGATATAGTTGTAAATGATAGATTTGGAGCAGGAGAGTGGGTTAAAAAAGAAAATATAGATTTATACGCTTTATACAGAGTTTCTAAATATTGTGATGAGCTTGTAGAAGATGGCAGAAATAGTTATGAACCTCGTTTTAGAGCAAACCTATATTTGTCAAAAGCTACCGATGTTTACAAAGTATTAAAAGATATGGCAACTATATTTACCTCCTTAGTATATTGGATGGACGGTAAAATGACGACAGTCTTAGATGCTCCTGCAGATCCGATCTATCAATTTTCAAAAGGAAATGTTATTGACGGAATGTTTAGCTATGAAACTTCCGGACAAAAAACTCGTATTAATCAAGTAGTTGTTACTTGGAATGATCCTGCTCTTAATTATGAGCAGTCCGCTTTAGTTGTCGAGGATAGAGCCGCAATAATAGAAGCCGGTCAAATTATAAAAGAAGACGCAATGGCTTTTGGATGTACTTCTGAAGGTCAAGCTCGTCGATACGGAAAGTGGAAACTATGGACAGCTAAAGCACAGACCGAAGTGGTTACGTTTGCAACTTCTTTTGAGGGATTGTTTGTTAAACCTGGAGACGTAATCCAAATACAAGACTCCGATAGATATGGAAGAAAAATAAGTGGCAGAATAAAAAATATAACAGATACTGCCGCTACTGTGGATGGAAACGGAAACGTAACTGACAATGGAAGTACAGAAATAGAGTTTGATCGTTCTATAACTCTTACTAGTACTTTAAATTATGAACTTGCAGTTTTAATTACTAAACCTGCAGGTGTATATATGGGTAAAGATACTGTAACTGTAACCGCAGATACTAGTGGAAATAATGGGGGCACATATTCTAAGGGAGATATAATTACGCATGCTTGGATAGCGGCAACTGGAGGTGGTCGATCTCATTCTGCTATTGATACAGCAGAAAAAGCTGCAAACGCTTATACTGAGAGTTCTGATGGAGTTCACTTATCTTTAAATTGGACAGAGGAATCTTATGTAAAAACTTATGATATAAGTGAGACTACGGGACCTAACTCAAGTGTAAATACTACTGAATCTATATCTCTTAAAGCAGACTTACCTCAAAATGGCTCTGTATGGATGCTAACGGAAAAAAGTGGGAATACTCCCACTGTGGGTTCTCCTGATTTATATAAAGTTTTAAGTATAACTCAAGATCAATCTAATATTTATAGTATTACAGCAGTTGAATGGAGTCTAGACAAATTTACCTATGTAGACGACCCAGATTCTGTAATAGATATTGAAGATGATTTATATGCAACAGAACCGGAAGCTGTAGTAGCCCCTACACAGGTAAGAATACTTCAAAAATCATTGGCATCTACTGCTGGAGAGGAACTTATAGTAGAATGGGACTATCCAGGGATTACTACTAATGCTAATGGAGAAGATATAGAATCAGGTAGATTTTTAGACTCTTTCGAAATATTTACAAATATAGAAGATGAAGATGATATAATTACAATAGGTAAAAAGGCTAGAAGAAAGGCTTTTAACAATGTTCCTGATGGTGAATACGTTTTTCGAGTTAGAGCTATATCCGTATCAGGAAATAAATCTGCATGGGTAACTGCTCGATACTCTGTAGATGACCCCTATTCTGATAATGTAAATAGAGACAAGGGATTGCAGCTTGAAGGTCTTGCATCTCAATTTCCTTTTGTAACAAACGAAAGTGCTTCATCGGGGGGACACTTTAGAGGGGATTATGATAGTACTAATGGTCAATATGATTTTGTAAACAATCCAGAGGGATACAGAACAGGCGATATTGTTTTAGATAATCTTAATAATTATAGGTACTTACCCGCTAGTGGTAATGTGGCACAAATAAATACATGGGAAGATTATCGTGGGGGTATATTAAAGTTCCGACATGATGTTAGTGCTGTATTAGCTCCTAGTAGGTTTAGAAGATCGGATGCTGTATCTCTTGCCAGTAGTTTTACATTTGATGTAAATATAATAAGAAGCGACTCTTGGATTGGTTTACAAACTTCTAATAATGTTCGTATCGCGCAAGTTGTTTTAGATCATTCTACGAATTCTTTACGTCTTATACATGCAAGATTTGACGAAGCTTTAAATATGTTTTATTGGTATGATCTTCACGAAGCAATGGATGAAGACAATACTACAGAAATACTTAAATACTGGGAAGCTTTGCCCGATAGGGGCACTGGAGTTTCTGGAACTATTTATCTACCGGAAGGAAGTAATAAGGTAGTAGGTACAAATACAAAATTCAATGACTTAAATAATTTAAATAAATTATATTTTTCGAGCAGTTTTGGAGCAAGAGTTTCTTATGTTGAGAGTGACACTGTTTTATACTTAGATAGAAAAGCTCCTAGTGCTTTTGCTTCGGGGTCGACTATATATGTACAAAAATATGCTCCAGACTTCCGTAAAGATGTAATTATAGGTAGAGTTTCTGTAACAAATAACGGAAGAGGTAGTTTTACTTTTGAAAACTTCCTAACTTTAGACCCTAATTTAGAAGGAAATCGATCTGTACTTATAGACTCAAATGTTGCATTTTTACAGTACGATCCCGATGAAAATTTAACACTTGCTCCTGATGCTATATCTATAGAAGCTACTGCAATTGGCTTTGATGAGCCTGTATTTAAAGTAACTTATGGGGATCCTTCTACTGCTCCTTTGGATGAAAATAATAGTCCTACTATCTTTGAGCCGGAAGAAACAACTTTTAGCGATCCAAATAAAGGAATTTACGGCTATACTTTTAATGTGTGGGACGGAAGCGACCCTATTCCTTATGATGGCGGCGCTTCGTATACTATACAAGTAGAAGTTGTAGAAAAAGAAGATCAAGGAAATACCGATAAAGGAGTCTCAAGTTCTATAACAATAGGAAAGGTTGGAGACGTTGCCGCCGCCTCTGGAGGCAGAAGCGTATTCATGGAGCTAGAAGATTATAGTATTATCTATAATTCTGGGGGCGCACAGCCAATCTACAATGGGCAACCGAACTATGCAGCTAATCCAAATGCTACTGGTAATATCTTATTTAGCGCAACAGCTTCGCCGGGGTTTGGAGAGCCTATCTTTAGATGGAAGGTTGATGGTACTGCTATTGTCCCAGATCCTACAAATTATCCAAATGCTACTTGGTATGAAGCCGGTGGAGGGGGCGATTTAGCTACCTATGATTGGCCTGTTCCGGCTACTATAGGAAATGCTACTAATGGATTTAATTGGACCAATGTTAATGGAGGAAGTAAAAGTGTAGTAGTTGAAGTAGCGGAAAAACCTACTGGATGGACTGCGACGGTTCCAAGCAGTGGCACAAACACTAATGAAGTAACAGATGATGATATATTTGCAAAAGATGTAGATAATCTTTTAGCAATTCGTGCAAATTCTGGCGGTCTTGGAATAAACTTTACAAATGACAGTCATATTATTCCATGTGACGCAGATGGTGTTGTATTAACTTCCGCAAATTCTGGCGGAAGTATTGAAGTCTTTATGGGAGGCCAAGGAGTAGATTATACAACTTCGGGAACTCCTACCGCGGGGCAGTTTACTATAGGGTCTATTACAAGTACTGAAAGTGATAAGATAACAATTGGAAGTATTACTGCTACTACTCAGTCTAACGGGCCTACTATTGCTACTATCGCGGACCATACTTTTACAGGTACTCTTGATGATACAAGCAATGCAGGCTTTGAAACTCAGGAAGCAATTACATATCCTTTAACTGTATATCCGCATGATGGCGCCGACCCAATTACTACTAGTGTTACTCAAGTATTTACTCTTGTAAAAAACGGTGCGCAAGCAGGCACGGGTGTAATATATCTTTATGCAACAGGAATAACCTCATCCGACCTGACTACTATTGATTCTAGTTTTCCCGTTGTTAGAGTTAATATGGCGGATGGTAGTGTAAACCATACTGCAACAACAGGATTTCCTACCGTTTTTCAAGACGGAAACTATGGGTACTATACCAGCCCTACTGCAGCATCTACAAATGCGGCAGTTACAAATGCCGTTTTATGGGTAATTGGAGCGACCGCAAATAGTAATGGAACAGATGACTTTATTCTTTATGATGAGTGGACTGATCCTGTACAGTTTAGTGGAACAGATGGAATAAATTCCAGAGTTTTAGAGTTATATGCTTCTCATGATGGTGTAGCTGCGAATGGCGATCCTACTCCGCCGGCATTAAATATGTCGGATATTACCTATACTTTTGCAGATGGGAGTCTTTCATATACTACTCTAGGTAATTGGTCGGAGACAATGCCTTCTCCTTCTCGATCTACTCCTTATGTGTGGAGAACTACGGCTGCTGCATTATCAAATACTGCAACTACTGTAATTGATGGTAAAGATGGGCCCTCTGATGTTACTACAGATTGGTCAAATGCAGTTTTAATGAATCGCTTTGTAGAAGATGGTATTACTCTCGAACTTGATAATGATGCTGAAACTGTAGGGGCGGAAGAAGGAGCTGCAGTAACTGGACTAAGCGTTGTAACAACTGCTAAAGTTTTTCAAGGCGGTGCAGACGTTTCTGGTCAGTGGAATTTTAATGCAACTCTTCCCGCAAATCTTACTTGTAATAGTGCAACAAGTGCTACCGATCCTGTAGCGGGTACGGGCACAAACTCTAATGTATTTACTGTAAGTCGACTTGAAAGTGCTTATACAAGCGGAAATATTCAAATTACAGCTACCGCTAAGTCAGGAGGAACTTATGACGGAGCTGCTAGTAGAACTATTAATTTTACTGTTACTCGACTAAATAATGGTGAGCAAGGAGTAAGTTATCGTATTATTCCGAGTGTTACTGCAGTTTCATATAGTCCTGCAACAACTACTCACACTCCTAGCGGGGCAATTACATTTGAGGCAAAGAAGATAGACCCAGATGGAACTGTTACTGCACAAACAGGTTACTGGTCTCAAACGGGAGGTGGTTCGGATACTATTAGTAACGCTTCTGCCGCAAGTTCAATTACTGTAACTCCAAATACCGGAAATAATGCTACAGATAATATAACTGTAGATTTTTATCTTTCATATGAGAGTAATACTCTCAGTGATTTAGTAGATCGAGAGACTATACAAATTACTCCTGATGGAAACAATGGAAGCGCTGTGGATGTTTGGTTTGCACGAACTTCTAGCACTCCTACAGCGACAAGTGTAAATAGCTCCGGAGTTCCTCAAGGCAATGTTACATGGACTACTTCGATTCCTTCTGGCACTGCTCAATTATGGGCTGTGGTTGTAAAGAAAGCTGTAAATGCAACTACATATACTGTGGGCACGCCATATAAAGTAAATGGAACATCAGTAGCGGAAGTTTATTGTTTCAGAAAAACCACGGGAGGTACTGATCTTACAGCAGCTCCAGCAGATACTACATATAATTTTACAGACGCAACCTTTACTGTAGATACTGCAAACTCTTGGTCTCAAAGTATTCCAGCAATAACAGCAAATCAAGATAGAATTTATGTATCATACGCAATTGCATCCGGTACTCCAGAAACTACAAATGCTACTCTTGATTGGTCTGCCCCAGTAATTTACTCAATACGAGAAGACGGAGTAAATACTGCAACAATTACATTGCATCTTGCAGACTCTCAAAATAGTACTCCGCCAGGTCGACCCGATACAAATAATACCTGGACATTTGCAACTGCTGCTTTTACGGGCACTGTAAACTTGGACAATGCAAATGGAGATACTTGGAGCGTTACTGAGCCCGCTTTAACAGCTACAAATAAATATCGTTGGTCTTGTACTCAAATTGTATCTGGTACTGGCACAACCGCAACAGCTTCGTCAGGTACTGGATGGAGTACTCCTGAAGTTACAGCAAACTTTGCAAATGACGCTTATAATCAAAATACGATAACTCTGTATCAAAGAAATAATGGAAACAGCACCCCTACGCGCCCCTCAAATGTTGCTGAATGGAGGTTTTCTACTGCATCTTTTATCACGGCACCAAATAATGGTTGGACACTTACTGCTCCAACTTTGACTTCTACACTCGACACTCTTTGGTCTTGTTCGCAGATAGCAAGCTCTCAAACAGATACTGACAATCTTGCTGCAAGCACAGGCTGGAGTACCCCTGCTATTGTAGGAAGATTTGGCACTGATGGTACACAAGGTCCTCAAGGTACAAAGGGTACGAAGGGTACAAAGGGTACAAAGGGTACGAAGGGTACGAAGGGTACAAAGGGTACGAAGGGTACAAAGGGTACAAAGGGTACACAAGGAGACCCAGGCCCCATAGGAGCGGCATTCTTTAGAGTTACTTCCGGAAATACTGGAGTAGCCGCGAGTCAAATTACTACGGGTAGAATTGACTCAGCAATTGGCAGAACTTTTGCAGTAGAGGGAGATGTTTGTGTAGTAATTGCAAGCGATGCCTCTCAATCTGCCGGTTATGTGTATACTGCGGCAGGGGGCCCTGGCAACCCTGCATACAGTACAGCAAACTGGTCTGCGGCAGGAACTTTTATTACTGGAGATCTTGTAGTAGATGGCACAATTGGTGCTGACCAAATTGCAGCAGATTCTATTTCTGCCCGCGAGCTGACAATTTCAAACTATGATGCAACTAATAACTCAACTAATGCTATTCATTTTGATAGCAGTACTACAACGGGTCCTCGAATTCTTATTTATGACTCTCAATTACGAGTCAAGCTAGGTAGACTATGATTGCAAATTTACATAATTTTCAGTTTTTTGACGCATATGGAAATTGGGGAGTAGCGTATAATCATTTAATAAATGCATTAGATAGTTTAAGTTATGAAGTTTGTGTAGATAGAAATTTTCGAATCGAAAATATGAGTACAAAGGCGACTACACCTATTCGAACCGATATAGCGGTAAACATTTATAATCATACATATCCTGATGATTTAAAAGTACAAAAAAGAAAGTTAGAGGCAAGCATCTTAGATATTTTTATAAAGCCTACAGGCCCTTCTACTCAATATTTTTCTTTAGACACTAAGGGATTCGGTCCTTGCTCCTCTTTACTTTTTAAAACAGATTATAATATTTTAGACTTAGAAATATTAAATAATTTTTATCGAAGTGAGATTCAACCTTTAATACATTTTAATACTAATAAATGGGGAATACCAGGATCATCTTCTAATTTTTCATTTAAAGAAAGCTTAGATACAGATATTCCAGAAAATTGTGTATTAGTTTTAGGACAAATGCCAGGAGACACTACTGTTGCTGATATGCAATTTGGGGATCATTGGGAAAAACTAAGAGCAATTGTAGACTATCTTTACAAAAGAAATTTTTCTACTGTAATTAAGCTACATCCTGTCTTGAAAGATAAAAAATCAGAAGAGGAATGGAAAGAAACAAAATGGGGAAAACAAGTCACAAAATGGAAAAACGCAGGAGTATTTGTTATTGATGACTTTTCAAGTATTCATAAGGTTTTATCTAAAGCGTCCGTTGCAATAGTAGAAAATAGTACTTCTGGGATAGAAGCAATTATGCATAATGTACCAGTAATTTCTTACGGAAATCCAGAGTATAAATGGGCGACGAAACCCCTAGAACACTTATGTTTTTTAGAGGATTATATTAAAGATAAGTCTTGGTATAGTACGCAAAAATCATATAGTTGGTTGTACTATTATTTAAAAGAGTATCTTTGTAGTGATCTTAATTCAACTATAAAAAGGGTGAAATATATTTTTGATGAACATGGTTTACAATACCACCAAAAAAATAACACTTGACATAAAATGTCCCCTTTGTTATAATTTCATCATGGAGAGATTTAAATGAGCGCAGCTACTTACAACTTATTCATTGACCAAGGATCCGACT
>Ga0070746_10002694_pt1 | contig 10576 bp, 10 predicted proteins | sample VirMetDEL_Mar_21_FD_77016 | JGI IMG/M metagenome (GOLD analysis project Ga0070746, IMG submission 77016) | Aqueous microbial communities from the Delaware River and Bay under freshwater to marine salinity gradient to study organic matter... | ecosystem: Environmental > Aquatic > Marine >... | reverse complement strand
TTATCGCAATCAATATCATTAGCTGTTAAGCCAACATCGTTTAATCCCAATGAACAACAAAACAATATTGTAACAGAAATGACTCAAGCATTTGGATCAATTAGTCAAGATATTGTCAGGATATCTCAAAATTTAACTGATCCTTCTAAGATTAGCGAGAGAGAAGATGGTGTTGAAACAATCACACGCCGTTTCCAAGAACTGCAATCAAGAGAAACTGACTTTGCAACAAAAGCTGAAACTAGTTCAGCCGAATTACAAGTTGCATTGAATCGAATAAGCGAAAAGCTGTCAATGCCCACAGGACAAGCAGTAAGTCAAAATGAAGAATTTAGAGAACTAACCAATAGCATAAGTGCAGGGTTAGGTGAATTAATCAGTGAATCACGACGCGGAAACGAAACCCGAAATCGTATACTGCAATTGTCGCAGTCATAAAATAAATATGTACACATGCAAGGAAACTAAATGAGCTGGCGCAAATATTTCAAAGTAGCTGACACTGGTGGTCAGCTAAGTCCAATTAATGGTTCAAACCAGTTCGGACTACCAGGGTACGGCAAGCAAACCGGCTCATCAAACTCCAATGATTTTTCTTTTAGAAACTATGCCAGCAGACTACCGGAAGTATACAGCGGTCATCCAAACCGTATTGAGCGTTATAATCAATACGAAAATATGGATATGGACAGCGAAGTTAATGCATGCTTGGATATTATTTCTGAGTTTAGTACACAAATAAACACACAAAATAGAACTCCGTTTGATATTCAGTTTCAAGACAATCCAACTGACAACGAAGTTAGAATTATTGAAAAACAATTAAAGCACTGGGTAAAATTAAACGACCTAGATCAACGTATTTTTAAATTGTTTCGGAATACAATCAAATACGGCGACCAAGTGTTTATTAGAGACCCCGAAACGTTTAAGATGTTTTGGGTTGATATGTCAAAAGTAGTTAAAGTAATTGTTAACGAAAGCGAAGGAAAACGTCCTGAGCAATACATTATAAGAGACATTAACCCCAATTTTGAAAACCTAACAGTAGCACCAAAAACGTCAACAGACTACACAGTTGGAACACCAACAGGTGGTGTTGGTGCACCAATGAACTATAACTACCAAGCATCAGCACAAAGCCAAGGCAGTAACAGCGGACGTTTCCAAAAAACTGTAAACGAAACATGCATTGATGCAAAAGATGTAGTACACATGAGTCTAAACGAAGGTTTAGACATGTTTTGGCCGTTTGGTCAAAGTGTGCTAGAAATGATTTTTAAAGTGTTCAAGCAAAAAGAATTGCTTGAAGACGCTATTCTAATATACAGAGTACAACGTGCTCCTGAACGTAGAGTATTTAAAATTGACGTTGGCAACATGCCCAGTCACATGGCAATGCAGTTTGTTGAGCGTGTTAAAAACGAAATGCACCAACGCAGAATTCCAACAGTAACAGGTGGTGGACAAAATTTAATGGATGCATCTTATAATCCATTAAGCATTGGTGAAGACTACTTCTTCCCACAGACCGCTGAAGGACGTGGCAGTAGTATTGATACTTTGCCAGGCGGTCAGAACTTAGGTGAAATTGACGATTTACGATACTTTAACAATAAAATGGCTCGTGGATTGCGTGTACCAAGCAGTTATTTGCCAACTGGCCCTGATGATTCACAGACACCACTAAGCGATGGCAGAGTGGGTACAGCATTAATACAAGAATATCGCTTTAATCAGTATTGTGAAAGACTACAAAACTTAATAGTTCAAAAATTAGATGATGAATTTAAAATGTTTTTGGTGTGGCGTGGATTTAACATTGATTCAAGTTTGTTTAATCTTTCATTTAATCCTCCGCAGAACTTTGCAAGCTACCGTGAAGCAGAACTTGACACTGCAAGAATACAGTCATTTACTTCGCTTGAGCCAGTTGCATACCTGAGCAAGAGATTCTTAATGAAACGCTATCTAGGACTTAGTGAAGAAGAGATTGTAAACAACGAAGAGCTGTGGAGAGAAGAAAGAGATCTAATGGATGAAATCGAGCCAACAGGTGAAGATTTACGCAGTGTTGGTATTACCCCTGGCGGTATTGAAGGCGACATAACTGCTGGGGAAGAGCTTGAAGGTGCAGATATCGAAACAGATCTAGGACCAGATGGTGCACCTGGTGCAGCAACACCGGCTGAACCACCAGGTGCAGCAACACCAGCATAATAAATAAAATAACATAAGGTAAAGCGAAAATGATTTTAACTGAACTATATGAAAAAGTGCCAAGCGGTTATCAAGACCTTGAACAAGACAATACTCAACTTCAAGCGCAGGATATGCGTAAAACTCGCTTAACTTTGTTCCAAATCAACAAACTTAGACAACTAAACGACATACGCAAATACGAACAAAAAAAGAAGATAGAAAAGATTAAACAACAGTATGCACCACCAGCTGAAGCACCAGTAGTCTAATTTTTTCTGAAATATATGCTAGTTTTTTAAAAAAACCGGGCTTAATCGCCTGGTTTTTTGTTTTGCAGTAAATATATTACATACTTTTTACCCTTAAGGAGCCTCTGACATGAGCAAAGACAAGTTTGAACAACTTATTGAATATGTCATCAACGATGACGAAGAAAAAGCACGTGAACTCTTTCACCAGATTGTAGTTGAAAAGAGTCGCACAATCTACGAAGACATTATGTCTGAAGAAGAAGTAGACGAATCTGAAGAGCTTGACGAAGCTGCTGACGAGGAAGTTGACGAATCTGAAGAGCTTGAAGAAGCTGCCGATGAAGAAATTGACGAATCGGAAGAAGCAGTTGACGAATCAATTGAAGATATTGAAGAAATTGGCGGCGATGCAGCTGACGACTTAATTGATGAAATTGAAGTTGACGAAACAGGTATGTCTGAAGCTGACGACGAAGATGATGGCGAAATGCACGATGAAGAGCATGATGCTGAAGATCTTGAAGATCGTGTAGCTGATTTAGAAGACGAGCTTGATGAACTAATGTCTGAATTTGAAGCATTAGTTAACGATGACGCTGAAGAAGCTGATGACGAAATGGGCGGAGACGCTGAAATGGTCGACGATACCGAAGAGCTTGACATGACCGAGCTTGACGAAAACGTTGATTTAAAAGCTGCGCCAAAGCCAGTTACCGGCGAAGAAGGTAGTGTTAATAAGAAATCAGCAGTGGCCGCAAATGCAGGCGCTAAAGGTCCAATTGGCAACTCTGTTAAACCAGTACACACTGGCAAAGACGGTGGCGGCAAGCATGACGCTGCAGGCGCATATTCAAACAATGCATCTGACAGTGTAGGCACAGTTGGTAACACACCTGCTCAAGGTTCAGCAAAGCTAAAGCCAGCTACTAAGCCTCATTTAGCACAAGCTGATGGTGTTAACACTAAGTCAACAATTTAACAGGTAGGGATAAACGATGCTCTATTTAAAAGAACATCTCACCTTTACAGATGCCAAAGCCCAGATTCTTGAAGAAGATAACGGCAAAGGCGGCAAAGACCTTTATATGAAGGGTATTTGCATTCAGGGTGATGTTCGTAACGCAAATGAGCGAATTTACCCAACAAGTGAAATTTCTAACGCTGTTGGTCAGATTAATGAACAAATTAAAACTGGACATAGTGTACTAGGAGAAGTTGATCATCCAGATGATCTAAAAATTAATTTAGATCGTGTTAGCCATATGATTACAGAAATGTGGATGGATGACAATTGTGGTTATGGTAAACTTAAAATTTTACCAACACCAATGGGACAACTAGTATCTACTATGTTAACATCAGGTGTTAAATTAGGAGTTTCGAGTCGTGGATCGGGTAACGTCGACGACAGAAATGGACATGTCAGTGACTTTGAAATAGTCACTGTTGATGTGGTTGCACAGCCAAGCGCACCCAATGCATACCCAAAAGCAATTTACGAAGGTCTTATGAACATGAGATACGGGCATAAGTTGTTTGACATGGCAAAGGACGCAACGGTTGACAACAAAGTACAGAGATATTTGAACAACGAAATTAAAAAGTTGATCAAAGATCTCAAAGTCTAAGGAGAACACAATGCTAGACGCAATTAAGCCTCTGTTAGATAGTGGAATCATTAACGAAGAAACTCGTGATTCTATTAACGAAGCATGGGAATCAAAACTAGCCGAAGCACGTGAATCTTTACGAAGTGAAATTCGTGAGGAATTTGCCCAACGCTATGAACATGATAAGTCTGCAATGGTCGAAGCCTTAGATCGCATGGTAAACGAAGGTCTTGTTAGCGAGATTGAAGGCATTGCTGAAGAAAAGAAAGCAATTGCTGAAGATCGTGTTAAGTTCCAAGCTAAAATCAAAGAAGATGCTACAAAATTTAATAACTTTATGGTATCAAAATTAGCTGAAGAAATTAACGAGCTACGCAAAGATCGCAAAGCCCACAACGAAGGACTTAACAAACTTGAGTCTTTTGTTGTTAAGGCACTTGCTAACGAAATCAAAGAGTTTGCACAAGACAAGCGTGATGTTGTTGAAACAAAAGTACGTTTGGTTCGTGAAGCTCGTGGCAAGCTGGAGTCATTGCAACAGAGATTTATTAAAGAATCTGCTGCTAAGATGTCTAAAACCGTTTCCAAGCATCTCAAAGCTGAGTTAAATCAATTGCACGAAGACATCAAGATTGCTCGTGAGAACAATTTTGGTCGTCGTATCTTTGAAGCATATGCAGCTGAATTCAGCACTACACACCTTAATGAAAAGGCAGAAGTGCGTGAACTTCATCGCTTAATTGACGAAAAGAACAAAAAAATACAAGAATCTGTTGCGCTCATGGAGAAATCAAAAGTTCTCGTCGAGAGTAAAGATCAAGAAATTCGCATGATCAAGGAATCCAATGAGCGTAATGCTACAATGGAAGAACTGCTCGCTCCTCTAAACAACGAGAAGCGTGAAGTTATGCGTAACTTATTAGAAAGTGTTCAGACAAATCGCTTGAAGAATTCTTTCGAAAAGTACTTGCCAGCTGTTTTAGCAGACAACAAACCAGCAAAAGCTAAAGGGGTAATTGCTGAGGGCGTCACTGCTGAAGTTACTGGTGATAAATCTGCCCCGCGCCAAGACGATGATCGCAATACCAACGTGATCGACATTAAGCGTTTGGCCGGTCTATAACGTAAAATAGAAATTAAAGGAGACTTAAATGTCACAAGAACTATTAGAATCACGTTGGGGCGATACAAAGGATGCCCTACTCGAAGGTTTGTCAGGATCTAAGCGCAACAACATGAGCGTTATTCTTGAAAACACTCGTAAGCACTTGAAAGAAAGTGCATCTGCTGGTACAACTATGGCCGGTAACATTGCAACACTTAACCGTGTTATTCTTCCTGTTATCAGACGTGTAATGCCAACTGTTATTGCTAACGAGCTAGTTGGTGTTCAGCCAATGACTGGCCCTGTTGGTCAAATTCACACCTTGCGTGTACGTTATGCATCAGCTCTAACTGATAGCTCTGCTGCAGCAACTAGCGTAACTGCTGGCGAAGAAGCACTAAGCCCATTCAAAATTGCTACTGCTTACTCTACACTTGCTAGCAACGACACTACTTCAAGTGCTTACACTGGTGCCGCTACTTCTACTCTAGAAGCTAACGGTGGTAAGAACATTAGTGTTCAAATCTTGAAGCAAGCCGTTGAAGCTAAAACACGTAAATTGCAAGCACGTTGGACTTTTGAAGCAGCTCAAGATGCTCAAGCAATGCACGGTATTGATGTTGAAGCAGAAATTATGGCTGCTCTAGCACAAGAAATTACTGCTGAAATCGACCAAGAGATTCTACTTTCTCTACGTACTCTAGCAGCAACTGAGTTCACTTACAACCAAGCAACTGTTTCAGGTACTGCTACATTCGTTGGTGACGAACATGCCGCATTGTCTGTTCTAATCAACCGTGTTGCAAACTTGATTGCACAGCGTACACGCCGTGGCGCTGGTAACTACGCAGTTGTTTCAAGTGCAGCTCTAACTGTACTACAAAGTGCTACAACTTCAGCATTTGCTCGTACAACTGAAGGTACTTTTGAAGCACCAACTAACACTAAATTTGTTGGTACACTAAACGGCGCAATGCGTGTATTTGTTGACAGCTACGCTGCTGACACTACTCCAGTTCTAGTCGGTTACAAAGGTACTTCTGAAGCAGACGCACCTGCTTTCTACTGCCCATACGTACCATTGATGAGCAGTGGCGTTGTACTAGATCCTTCAACTTTCGAACCAGTAGTCAGCTTTATGACTCGCTATGGTTTCATTGAGTTGACCAACACTGCATCCAGCTTCGGTAACGCAGCTGACTATGTTGGCGAGATCGCAGTAAGCAACTTGTCATTCTCTTAATATTATTAAGAGGTAAAAAAGTAATACGGAAAAGGGCCGCAAGGCCCTTTTTTGTTGAGTAAATAATCAACTATGGAATTTAACAGATTAGTTGTAAATGGATGCGGGTACGTTGTTAGCTATGTTAACGGCAACGGACACATAGAACTTGCTAACAAACTTAACATTAAAAATTCTCACAGTTTAGCAATGAACAATAGTTCAAACAGTCGTATTATACGAACCACACTCAAAGACTCATTTACTAAAGACAAGACATTATATGTTATTGGATTAACGTTTTTGGGAAGAAACGAATTACCGATTGCAAAGAAAACACACATGCAAGAAGGAACATGGATTAGTTTTCAAAATAAAAAATCCTTTAAAAATGTTGAAACTATTTTAACTGATCTTGAATTACAAACTCTATTAGATTTAAAATTAAAAATTGAAAAAGAATCAATAAATCAGAGACTCGAAGACTTGGTTTATAAATTGTTAGCCCTAATAGACAGTGTTAAGTCAAGAGGACATAATATAATTATTTTTAACGAAAACGATGATTTAATCAAAAGTTTTATTGATAATGTTGATATTATCAATAACATACACCAACTGCATTTTATTGATAAGTTGAAATGGAAAATGATTGAATTTCAGTACCAACACGGTAGTAAAATTAGTCTAATTGATATCAATGACAACACACTTCCGGACAGCATGAAACACCCCGAACCCGGAATCCATGCTGAACTTAATAACTTTTTACTTGAAAAAATTCAACAAATATATGCTAAATAATATTAACGCAAAGGGCGTTTTATGCTGTCTTAACCCACAGCGTAGCGGTTAAAACCCGCATTGGACTTCTTAAAGGAGAAAACAAATGGGCAGACCATTAAAAATTAGAAAATCAGAAACTGTTGATATTGGCTTTAACAACAAAGGCAGTTTAACAGCACCTACATCTTCACCAACTTTGAATAACAATCAATGGCTTGGCGTTGTGGGTGGCAACAATGGTGTTGGAGAATCAGCTACATATCCTATTCTTAAATGTAGAGTATTCATCACAGGCGAAAGCGCAGAAGCAGATGGATATATTATTCGTCAAAAGGGTTCAAGAAAGTATCTTGTCAGTGATGGTTCAGCTGAAGGTGTTTGCACTTTAGCAAACGAAGATGATGCATCATTAACTGAAGGTAACATGAATATTACACTAACATTTAGTGATTCAACTACAGTTAATATTGCTCGCTTAACAAACCGTTATGCACTTGATTATAGCAACAATCGCTATTTGATTAACTTCTTTACCGACGAAGGTACAGAAACTAAATCTGGTACTAAAGCAGATTCACTTAATCTAGGTATTGTTGAAAGTTATACATCTTAATTTTGATGTACCTATGCCCTCCTAGATAATTACTAGGAGGGTTTTTTTATGACTGAAGCATTTGTTCTTGGTAACGGTATAAGCAGAAAAGGCATTGACTTGCCTAAACTCAACTACCTTGGCCCAATATATGGGTGTAATGCACTGTATCGAGATTATTCTCCTGACGTACTAGTAGCAACTGATAAACCAATTGCCAATCACATACAAAGCTCAGGTTACAGCAACGAGCACATTTTTTATACTAGAAAACCTATTAGGGGTCTTGGGGCTAAAACTGTAATTAAAAAATATTATGGTTATAGTTCTGGTCCTAACGCTCTTGCATTAGCAGCTGAAGATGGATATAGCGTTGTATATTTTGTTGGGTTTGACATGGGTCCAAACACCAATCAAAAATTTAATAATGTTTATGCTGACAGTGAATTTTATAAAAAATCATCAGCACCACCAACATTTACTGGAAACTGGATAAGACAAATAAAAACAGTAATCAATGATTATCCAAATACAAAGTTTATACGAGTCACAGGACCAACTAGTGCAACTGTTAATGAGTTTGACGGTATACAAAATCTAACACACATGAGTCTAAGTGATTTTCTGTCGCATATAAATACACTATAAAGGAATTTTAAATATGCCAACTTACAAAAAAATTAATGGTGATTATATTGTTGAGTCAACTTTGCCAGGCGGCGAAATTGCAATGTCTGCAACATCTATTAGACTTTCGGCCCCGGTACAAGTTGGAACGTTTACTACCGCTGAACGAGATGCACTAGTTGGTGTTGATGGTCAAATAATTTACAATACTACAACAAACAAATTTCAAGGTTATGCCGCTGGTTCTTGGGTAGATCTGAGTTAACTCACCAACAGATAAATAACTGTAGGAAGGCTACAGTTATATGACTCAACAGGTAATCAATGTAGGTACTAGTGAAGGCTCGGGTGACGGCGATACCCTTCGCGAAGGTTTTATCAAAACCAATTCAAACTTTACCGAAATTTACACCGCAGGACCTGTTGGAAGTAATGTAAAAATTTCCAACACAACAATTACAACATTAGGAACAAACGAATCATTAACTATTGCTCCTAATGGCATTGGAACTATTAATATCACAGGTGACATAGTTCCAACAACTGACAACGATTATCAATTTGGTACAGCAAATGCCCGCCTCAGTGGCGCTTATTTTGGTTCAGCTGGCCTTGATGTACTTGGTCCTGTTGTTGCCCGCGGAAATCTTGTAGCCAATGTATTGCAAGTTGAACAAATTGATCTTGGCAATAGTTTAACTGTACCAGGAAACATTACATCAACTAGCGGGTATTTCTTAGGTAATGGTTCGTTGCTTTCGGGCATAAATGTATCATCTAATTCAATATCAGACAATAACAGTAATGTAGTAGCCACCAGCACAAATGTTACTGTTTCTGCAAATGGATCTGCAAATGTATTAACAGTTTCTTCTGGCGATGTTTCAATTGATGGTAACTTAACTGTTACTGGTAACGCAACACTAACAGGAAACATTGCTGGTGATAAAATATTCAATGGCACAACTTCGGTTGAAATACAAACGCCCAGCGGCAATGCTAATGTTAGTATTTCAGGCACCAGTAATGTTGCAGTGTTTACAACAAGCGGACTTGAAGTTTCAGGTGCATTCACTGCAACTGGAAATGTTCAAGGTTCTTATCTATTAGGTAATGGTGCATTAATTACAGGATTACCTGCAGGATATGCAAACAGTGATGTAGCTGCTTATTTGCCCACTTACACTGGAAATTTAGTTAGTTTAACTGGCGATGTAATTACAACTGCAAACATTGGTGCAGATAATGTTAATGCAACTAACCTGTCAGGAACAATAACTACCGCAGTACAAACAAATATTACTAGTGTTGGTACACTAGGTACATTAGCGGTAACGGGAAACATCACTAGCGGTAATGTAAGTGCTACTAATGTTACTGGTGACTTAACTGGTAATGTAACAGGCGCAGTAACTGGAGATGTTACTGGCAATCTAACAGGCACAATACTTACAGCAGCACAAACAAACATTACCAGTGTTGGTACATTAGATAGTTTAACAGTTACTGGCAATGTTGACGCAGGAAATGTTTCAGGCACAATAGGTAGATTTGAAACTATTATTGGTAACATTACTGGTAATGTTGAAACACCAGCAAACTCAATTGTTGTAGGTACTCCAACTGACAGCGTTCTTAATGATGGGTCAATTACAGATTGGACAGCAAATACATATGTTACTGATGCTCTAGACGATTTAAATGAGACGATGGAAAACATAAGAAATAGCACTTATGTTAAAAGTACTACCTTTACAGGAAGTCCTACCAATGGTGGCGAAGGAACTACAGTTACATTAACAATCACCAGTGTTGGAAACCCTAATCGTTACGATGTAACTTGGGGCGACGGTAGTTACTCAAATAATACATCTGACAGTACTCCAAGTCACACTTATACAGACAATAGTGGTTCTCCTTATAGTGTAACTGTACGATCATACAACAACGGTGGCTCAGGCAAAGGTTCTGAAGCATCATTTTCAAGATCGGGTTATATTGTAATCTATACTGCTGATCCAGTTGTATCATTTAACTTATATCGGGCAAGTTCAGGTGGATCAGCACTATCAGGAAATGATTTGTATGTTGATGAAGGAGATGCAATTTGGTTAGATAACTTTACAACAAACACATCAATGGCCGACGTTACCTACACTATTAACTGGGGTGACGGTACTA
>Ga0070746_10002688_pt1 | contig 10589 bp, 2 predicted proteins | sample VirMetDEL_Mar_21_FD_77016 | JGI IMG/M metagenome (GOLD analysis project Ga0070746, IMG submission 77016) | Aqueous microbial communities from the Delaware River and Bay under freshwater to marine salinity gradient to study organic matter... | ecosystem: Environmental > Aquatic > Marine > Coastal... | reverse complement strand
TAGACATAGATATACCTCTAGAGTTTTTAAGGTAAAAACCTTTTTTACCTTTATACTCTCCTTCTTTAGATACTGTGTAAATACCAGCTCCAGTCTTTTTATTTCCTTTAGTCCAGTTAGTATAAGAATGATACCCTGGTTTTAAATAGCTGTTACCATCTTTTACATATACTGCTTCATTAGCTGATACTTCTTCTCCTTTTTGATTTTTGAATATAGAGTGGAGAATAGTTTGTTCATCTCCTTCTACCTCTCCTACACCTACTTCATAGGTAGTAATTAAAGTATCTCCTTCATACAAATGGGCTAATCCAACACTTTTATCTACTATAATGTATTTACCATCTTTATCAGATTGGTATTCAGTAATAATACTTACATTATTAAGTTTATTTACAGCTTCTTGATCTGCAAATACCTTTTCAAAAGAACTTAGATTTTCAATAGTAGCTGTTTCATAAGTAGCTATTTCTTGTCTGTCTTGGAAAGTAAAAGCACTTGCATTGATTAAAGTAGTAGCTATAAGTATGTTTAGTAAAAGCCTTTTTAGTCTAGCTCCAATCTTTTGTAAAAGAGTTTTAGGCTTATCAGGATTCTTTTCATTAAACTGTTTAACAGTTTCATCTACTAATTTACTTTTAGCTTCTTCTTTACTAACTCCTTCTTCTTCAGCTATTTGCTCAAGTTCTTCTTCAGTAACTTCTTTATCAGTAATGTTTTCAAGAGTTTTCTTTACATATTCATCAAACTCTTTTAATTCAGTTTCAATGTCTTTCTTCTCTTCTTCTAACTGTTTCTTTTCTTCTTCTAACTCTTGTTTTTCTTCTTGAAGCTTTTCTAAAGGAGTTTTAGTTTTAGTAGACTCATTTTCTAAAAATTTAGATAATCTATCCTGTAATTCTTTTAATTGCTTTTTAGCAGAAGTTAATACTCTTTCTACAGCATCTTTACTTCTTGTTTTTTTATAACCATCACTTTCATAATACTCAATATCTTGTTGTAATTGATTTATTGAATACTCTAATATTTCTTTTTCAAAAGTGTCAGTAAAAGGTTTGAATGTAGTATTAAGAAATTCTTGTTGATTGTCTACTCCTTTTATATTATCAGCTTTTACTAAAGCATCAATTAAAGATTGAGGAAGATATTTTTTTAATATTTTTTCAATATTCTCTTGACTTAAATTAAGAGCTTGTCCTGTATCTGGGTCACTAGCTCTAAATGCTCCATCTTTTTGTTTAGGGGAAAATACCCATCTAAACTTTCCATCAGCTCCTTTATCTCTAGTAACTAAAACTTCTCCTTTATCTGCATTTATTATAACTCTAAATTCTCCTTGAGTTTCATTAGGAGTAAGTATTAATTTAACCTTACTTAAATCAGTAGGTTGAGTAGAACTAGTTTCATCATTAGCTTTTTCTTGTGTTTCTTTAGTAGTTAATTCTGCATCATATTTAGCATTAATTTCTTCTTGCAACTCTGGATTTAATTGATCTTGTGGTAAAAAAGAGTATCCATACAATCTTTGTGTCATGGCTGCTGCATAATTTTCCACATAGTTTTCTTCATGTCTTGAAGCCATACTATCTGTAACTGATTTGGCATAATTAGATTTTAATTCTAACTTATTGGCATTTTCTTTTTCTTCTTTTGTTAATTTTGTTTCCCATAATACATGACCTAATTCATGTAAAACTAAGTGATTAGTTCTTTCAATTTTAGCTTGTTCTGTCCTGTAACCATTAAGATTTCTTAAACCTGATGACAACATAATTCCGTATTTTTTACCTGTGTTATCAGATAAACTTTGCATCATTCCATGATTACCTTCATTTTCTTGGTAATTAAAAAATTCAACACCTTCTTTTTTAGCTAATTCAAAAACTTTAGAATCAATTCTATCAAATATCTCTACAGGTGTATTAGGGTGTATTAATATACCCATAAAATCTACATACCCTTCATCAAGCATAGCTTGTCTCAGAGATTTATTTTCTATTTTAGTTCCTTTAAGAATGTTTTTTCTTATTTCCCTACCATCTTTATTTTGTCCTATTTTTAATTTTACTTCATCTCTTCTTCTTTCTATATCAGCTTTTTTAGTTGTTGTAGTAGAAGTAGTTTTCTTTTTGGTTTTACTATCTGAAGCTTTACGTTTATTATTAATTACTCTATCAATAGTGGCAATATCTTGAGTTACTTTATTTTGTTCAGAAGCTGGAAGTTCATCTGCTCCTGCTGCTATAGCTTCTTTAAGCTGTATAAGCATATCTACATCAAGGTCATTCAAATCCTCTTCAATATCTAAAGTCTGTAATTGAGAAGATGCTTGAGAGTTTTCTTCCATCTCTACAATCTTTTTATACTCCTCACTTCCTTCAAGACCTTGATCTATTAAGAATTGTTTTCCTTCTGCAGGAGTTATTTCTCCTTCTTCAACTAAAAATAAAACCTCTTCTCCAAGTTTAATATTAGTTGGAGTTACATTCATATCCCAACTAAAATTAGGATGAGTATACATTCTACTTACTGTAGTATCATTTCCATTCTTATCAGTAGTGTGTATAGGGTAAGACTTATGTTCAGCAAACATATTCTCACCTACCCAACTCATATAACTAGTTCCAGCAGTATTAAGCTCTGTTACATTTCCATTTTCATCTATAGAAGGTACAGTACCTTGGTAACTTACTGCGTTCATAGTAAAGAAAGTAGATTCTAAAATCTTTCTTATTCTAGCTTTCTTACTTTTATCTAGTCTTTCTTTAAAGTTATGAGATACTATGAGACTATATTCATTGTTTGAATCTACAGTATCATTAGCTGGAATAGCTATTTGAATGTTATTAGCACCTCTAATTAAAGCTCCTGCAGTTAATCCTTGAGGTACATTGTCATCAGCTCTTACTACTGTAAATAGTTGAATGTAATTCTGGATTCCATCTGGAGTACTTATATCATATCCAGCATCTTTAAATCTTTTAAGTAAAACAGGGTCTTGACTTCCATAAGCATCTAAAGCATTAATGATAGTGTCTACCATTGGAGTAGATAACTTATTGTTTCTTATGTAGTAAATTTTGTAGATAGGGTTTCCCTTAGTATCTATTCCTGTTTGAAATAGAGCCACATGTTGACCCATATTCATTTCTTTACTTTTGAGTCTTTGTTGAGATTCATCATCTAAAGCACTGTCAGGAAGTCTTACTCTTACCCCTTTGCTATTTACAAAGTATATATGTCCATCGGCACTATATTTACCATTTTTATCTCCTTTATACCCAATAAGTACATCTTTACCAAAAGCTGATGATATAGGTCTTAAAAAAGTCTTTTCAAATTGTTTATTTTTAATGCTATAGTATTCAAATTCTATACCTCCATTAGTAGCATTATATCTTTGATTTTTTCCATATCTACCTGAAGTCTGTTCAGTAATTTTAGAAGTAACTGCTCCATTTTCAAACACAGCTTCTCTTACTGCATTTAACTTATCAATATCAGCTTGAGAATTACCATCATTTTTAGCCATAGCTGGAGTAGGTATTCCTCCTAATTTTCTCCCCTTCTTACCATCTACTAATTCATAGACTGCTATAGGGGCTTTATCTTTATCTTTAAGATCTTCTGGATTCTCTAAAGCATAGTCCTTATCAACTTCAAGAAGTATTTCAGAACCTACCCAATTTTTGTTAGGGTCTAATAAAGGAATATACCCATCATTTTCTAGTATTTCTTCTCCTTTTTTATTTCTAAATACATCATTGTAAGCTATTTTATTAGCAGCTTTACCTATGTCTTTACCTTTTTTATTGGTAGTTTTTGAAGGTTTATTATCATCTGAATCTTCAGAAGTTCCAAAAAAAGATTTTATACTAACTACTTTTTTACCTTCAGTACTAGTATCTCCCCCTTGAGTATTTTCATACTCTTCGTCAGTCTCTTCTTCTACATCTTTTTTAGCTTCCTCTTCAGCTTTCTTAGCTTCTTCTTCTTTCTTTCTTTCAGCTTCTTTTTCTTCTTCAGTTAATTTAGCTTCTCTTTCTGCTTTCTCTTTTGCAGCTTTTTCTTCTTCAGCTTTCTTTTTAGTTTCTTTAGCTTCCTTAGCAGCTTTTTCTTTTTTAGCCTTTTCTAAGGCTTCTTTTGCTGCTTTTTTCTTAGCTAATTTTTCAGCTTCTTTTTCTTTTTTCTGTTTTTCTTCTTCTTGATTTTCTGTTTCTTTTTCAGATTCTTTAGATTCTTGAGCTTGTTTTTTAGCTTTAATTATTTTGTTAATTTCTTCTTTAGTTTTTTCATCTTTAGTCTCATCTCTTTGTTTTTCTAACTCACTGATAGACTTAGTATTCTTTGCTTTATTGAGTATCTTTTCCCTATCTTTATCAGCTTGAGCTTGTTTATAAAGTTTCTCTTGATGTTCAAATGAAGTAACCTCTTTAAGTTCTGCATTTACTTTATCAAGTTCATCTAATACATTCTGATAATCACTTAAAAATGTATTACCTACAGTTTTATTTTTAGCCTGGTTAGTAACATTTTCTAATTGAGCTAATACTTTCTTTTTACTATCTGCTTGAGCTTCTGTCAAAAGTTTATCTTCTACATTTAAGTAACCTAAATCTTCATCGAGTTCAATACCTGTATCAGTAGCTTTTATGTTTAGCTTTCTATTTCTTATTACATTTTCTCTATCCAAGAAAGTTAATTCAGAATTAACCTCATCTATACTATCTTGATAAGTTTGTGTAACCTTCTCTTTATTAAGAGATTTCATCCTATCATAGTGCTTCTTTTTAGTTCTAAGCATGAAAACTTGCTCAGGGTTTTCATATCTAGTAGAGTCATTCCACTCATTTTCTAACTCCTTTAAACTCTCTAGTTTTTGTTCTGCAATTTTTTTCTCTTCTTGGGTATAGTGGTTACTCTTATCTTCTATTATATCATTTAAGCTATTCTCAAGTTGGTCAGCTATACCATAGATAAAATTCTCTACTGCTATATTTTCAAAAGCCACTTCAGCTATTTGGTCAGCAAGAGCATCATCTTTTTTATCTTTAGCTAATCTCTGTAAAGCTTCATACTTTTTAGTTCTCTCAGCTATATTCTCTACATATTTTTTATTCTTAGCTAGTACCTCAGCTTGGTTTTTAGCCCACTTTTTACTCTTCTTAGCGTTAGCTATTTCAAAAGGAGCTTTAGTAATAGCATATTGAACTGGGCCTCCAAAAAGTCCCATCATACTTTCTAAAAGAACTTCTTCACTTGCCATTATTTCTAAAGCCTTACTCATAAGATCAGTTCCTCCAAACTTCTCTTTAAGCCCTAAATTTTTTCTTACAGTATCTTCTGCAAGATTTTGAAAGGTAGCTTGACCCATTTCTTCCAAACCTTCTAAAGGAGCTGTTTTAAGTTGGTCTATGGCAAAATTCTTAAATCCTGTTTTACTAAGTTGTCCTCTTGTTTTTACAAGACTACCAAGTTGTAATGCATTGGTAACTGCAAATATTTTATTAGCATTAGCAAAATTAGCTGTTTGTCTGCCTATTTCAGCTTTAGCATCTTCCCAAGATATAATACCATCTTTTACTGCTTTTGCAATAGCAGGGTCATTAATCATGGTATCATACATTTCTGAAGCCATAACCATAGTCTCCATGTGGTTACTTAAATAACCTGAAGCTAAAGACTGTACTAACTTATTTCCCTTTTCAGTCCTTAGCATGTATTTACTTAATTTAGCTGCTTTACTAGCATAACTAAGTCCTCTAAGAGCTTTAGCTCCTTTTGCTACAACTCCAGCTACTCCCATTCCAGGTAAACCAAATCCTACTGCACTATCTACTACCCCTCTTAAAGTTTCCATGTACCATCCAAAATCACTCCAATCAAATACTTGATTAGGGTTTTTCCTATAAATAGGCATGGCTTCATACAAATGTTCTTTACCTGATTGTGCTAAATCTGCAAACCAGTTTCTTTCATAACTATCTAACTCTTGAAAAGCCATAGCTCCATAAGTAGTAGGGTCAAATAAATAACTTGCAGATTCTAAAGCAGTTAGAAGCCCTCCCACAACTCCTGTAAAAGCCATATTACCAGCCTGTTCCCATCCAGACTGGTTATTAGCTCTCATTGCATCTAAATCTTGATTAGGAGATATTACAGGGTTTTCTATATAGTCAGTATAGTCATTTAAATCTTTTTTCTGAACTCCCCCATCAGTTATTCCAAGATTAATTACATTCCCTAAAACATAATTTTTTTCAGGATTAGATTTATTCTCTTTGATTGTTCCAGAAGTATTATCATCATTTTGCTTTACAGTAGATCTTAAAGACCCTAAAACATCATTTCTATTGTCTGGCATAGAGGACTTTTTTTACAAAGATAATCCATATACTGTTTTATTCAACTGGTCATAAGGAAATGAACTTCTAGCTGAGTTTTCTTTTGCTACTTTTTCATCAAAAGTGTGCTGAACATCTTGATTCTCATCAGTATAGATATAAACTTTTTTACCTCCAATGAGTATGTTATAGTTTCCATACTCATTTTTCTGGAAAGCTACTGGGTCATTATTATTATCTCCATCTACATCTATTTCTATTGCAGTTTCTATCTTTTCACCCTCATTAGCATTCATTAAATTAGTATGGTTGTATTTATCACCATAGTTAATATTAGCTTTAGTTTCAAAACCAATATTCATATTAGCTGGGTTTCCAGTAGATATAAGTTCATCTGCCATAGTTAATTGAGTTTCAGTTAAATCTCCAGCCTCATCAGGAGTAACATTAAGTACCTTAACAACTGTTTCATGGCCTTCAGCATTTTTACCCCAAAGAGATATAGTAGCTAAATTCTTAGTAGTAGTATAAGCTCCTGTTCTTTTGCCAGTTAAATAGTAATCTTCTCCATCATAATCAACTTTACCATCAGCATAATTTTGTCTAATGTAATCATCTAAATTAGTTCCAGCTCCATCTACTATAAGAGATTGAGGAGAATTAGTTGCCATATCTTCTATATGGGTATTGTATTTAGTTACTGCATTTTTATCCCCACCACCTATAGCATTTATAGTAACTGTTTCTCTAGCAAAAATTTCACTATTGTCTTTTATTACTTCTTTAATAGCTTTATTTCTACTACCAAGTGCACTTTGTAATCTGGCATGATATGTAGCCCAATATCCTGAAGCACTTCCATAAGCTCCAGGGTTTTGCATAGGTTTATCAAATCCAACTGTTTTAGAATATTCTTGAGGAATAGTGTTTACATCATTTTTAGCATTTTTCAAAGCATCTACATCACTCTGTCCTTTAGCTTTATAGTATTTTACTCTATTAGCTAATTCTACATTTGCTGCTTGTTGTTCATTAATTCCTGAAGATTTAAACAAAATTTTAAAATCACTTGCAGTATACATTGCATCTTCTCCACCTTCAAGAGATTTTAAGTATTTACCAGCTTCTATAGCCATACTAGCTACTGAGTTATGATTTTCCATATCATAAGTATTATCATACCTATAAATATCTACTCCATTTAATTTCTTAACTACCTCAGTATTTATTTCATCTTTTTTCTGATTCCAATAAGCTACTTCTCTAGATAAATCATTGTAAGCTTCTTGAGCTTTTTTAATTTCTGCAGGGTCAGCTCCATCAGCTTTCATTTGCTCAATCTCTGCTTGTTTTTCCTTCATCTTATCTTTAGCAGTACTTAAAGTTTTATACATGTCAAACAGAGTTTCAGGGTCTTCAATATTTTGACCTAATGTTCTCATTCCAGCAGTAAAAGTATTAGCATCTGTAAGTAATGCATCTTTCCTCACTTCATCTGATAAGAATTTAAACCCTGTGTTTATATTAGTATAAGCTCCAGCTAAAGCAGAGTTAATTAATTTAGATTCTTCTATATCTACATAACGTGCTTTAGATTCTTCCTCAGTTAGACCTTCATAAATAGGTTTACCAGCACTTTCCCAAGCTTGTTCTACTGAAGCTAAATATTCATCAGATATTCTAGCATTAACAACTTTACCATCTTTATCTACCTCAGTAGTTATATATGGAGAAATTCTAGCTAAAATTGTTGAACCTAGTACTCCATCTGTTTGAAGTGTTTTAAATACATCAGTATAACTATTAGCATTTCCTAATTTAGCTATAGTTCCTGTATTCAAAGCAGTAGGTTTTAAATCAGAAACACTAGCTATTACATCTTTAGTAAGTTGATTAACATCATAAGAATCTACCCAATTTACATTTGGAATACCTAAATTTACATTATCCATGTTACCATCCCAAGCAGATAAATTGGAGGCATACTGACTTCTTTTAGAATTATAGTCTCTAGAGTTAATTCTATCTTTTTCATGGTCTTTATCCATTCTAGCTAAATCAGCAGCTATTCTAGCTTTCCTTTGAGCTAATGGAGTACCATACTCTTGCATTAATTTACGTTTATAGTCATTTAAGCCTATTATTTCTCTTGCAGCTTCTGATCTACTTATTTGCCCACTATATACCTTATCAAGTATTTCTTGCCTTTTGGTATCCATTAAACCATAAGCTTGTTTAGCTACATCAGTATCTATAGAATGGTAATCTAATTCAAGTCCAATACTTCCCATCTTTAAAGCCAAGTCAGCATTTTCTTTATCCCTTTGTGCTTTCTTTTCATAGGGAAAAGCCATTTCTTGCATAGTCAAAGGCTGAAACTCTGCAAATCTTCTTCTTTGAAAAAATCTATTTACTGACATCTATATTTGACTTTGTATTGCTTTTAATAGGTTTCCTTGTACTCTTACTAAATTTCCTGGTTGTGATTGATAATATAACTGTCCATTTATACTATGTACTATTATATTCTTACCTCCAACATTAACTTTAAACTGACTATTACCAGCAGTATTTTTAGCAGCTTGTGAAGCATTGTAACTTTCTAATACTGGATTACTAAAGATGTTACTGCTAACTCCTTTACCTCCAATAACATTACCTGTACCTCCTAATTGCTTACTTAATATATCAGTCTGTTGTGCCATTAAATTAGACTCATTTTGATAAATTTCATCAGTAATTCCTTCTACATTTATATTATCTTCAGGTATTACCATATCTTCTGGAATATCATTATCAAAATCACCAGCTATATAGTTAAAAGGATTTTCTAAAGGGTAAGAGTTCATTTCCCCCATTATCCCTACATTATTAAGGCTATTGGTTTTGAATCTATTATTAGCCATTATTCTATTACTTTTTAAAATCTTTTCTGTTTCTACATTAGGGTCAACAGAATTAGGGTCAAAAGTATTAACAACTGGGCTAGGAGGAGCTACAAGAGGTGGTTGAGCTATTGGAGATACTTGTATAGGATTCATTTCAGGGGGAGGCCCTAAAGCATCTTTTATATTTACAACATCTCCAGTATTTTCTAAAATTTCTTCTACTGGATTTTTATTTCCATAAGCTATTCTAGTCAATTCTTCTCTAGCTGCCATTGTACCCATACCCCCTATAGTCTGTCCTATACCAGCTATACTATCTTGTAATGCTCCTTCCCATGTAGCTATATCAGCATCATTCCAATTCTGCACTTGCATCCTTTTACCTTGGTTAGCAGCATCTTGTTGGAAGTTCATAGTTTCTATTCTAGCTTTTTCTTGGGCATCAGCCATATCAGATTGAAGATTAGCTTGGGCTAGGTTAGTATTTGCATTTGAATTAAGAGCTACTCTATTAGCCAAGTATGTTCCAGCATTTCCAGCAGAAGCATTAGCTATATCATAAGCTGCAGTAGCTTCACTAGTTCTAATATCAGTTTTAATCTGATCTCTATTAATAAGATTTGGATTAAACTGAGTATCAGTATTAAACATATCTAAATCTTTAGGTACTGGCTTATTATTAGCAGTCCTAATAAGATTAATTCCATTAGCTACAGCAGGAGCAGCCATCATTGCAAGTGTACCTCCAGCTAACATTTGTTTAGGTTGTTGCCCCATAGGCATTTCATTACCCATCATTTCAGGAGACATTAACCCAGACTCCATAGCTATCATGTCATGAGCCAATCTAAGTCTATCTAACTGTTGTTTTTTAGCATTATCCTCATACATATCATTTTGTCTAGTAAACTTATTATTGATGTGTTTACTAGCATCTGCAAATGATTTGCCTTTCATTTTTTTAGGAAGTCCTAAAAAATCTACAGTTTTTTTATCAAGAATTAAATCATCTGAAAAAATAAAGTCTTGGAATTTAGTCTCTCCTTCCTGCACTGATGCATTAGCAGCAGGAATAGGAATACCTCCTAATGGATTTTCTTGGTGAGTACCTCCAGCTTCAAATTCTGTAAGTTCTCCTCCTCCATAATATTTTTTTAGATTTCCTCCATATTTCATATTAGTTTCAGGATTTATTTTATTAGATAAAAGTTGCCTGCCATCTTTAGTAGTAAGTGCTAATATTTTATTAAAAGTATTTACACTATCTTGTTTATTTTCATATTCTGGCATGTATAAAGCACTTTAAGGTAATTCTACAGCCTCTTTAGTTTCTGGAATAGGGAAAGGTTGTAAAGTA
>Ga0070746_10002687_pt1 | contig 10590 bp, 13 predicted proteins | sample VirMetDEL_Mar_21_FD_77016 | JGI IMG/M metagenome (GOLD analysis project Ga0070746, IMG submission 77016) | Aqueous microbial communities from the Delaware River and Bay under freshwater to marine salinity gradient to study organic matter... | ecosystem: Environmental > Aquatic > Marine >... | reverse complement strand
TCGACCAAATGCATCATAAGCAGCAGAAGCACCTGTAGTCCCTCCAATAATAGTTGGCTCTGTATTTACATTATTACATCCACTCATTAGCAACCATACCTTGCATTAAACCAAGTAAATCGTTCTACATCTTGTCTAAGCTCTTCTTGAAAAACAAAGTTTAATTGGTTCTTTAATGTTTCTAAAGATGCAGTAATTTGTCTTTGGTTAGTAACTTCATATTGTTCTTTAGGTTCTGGAATATAAACTGTAATCTTTGCCATTATCTTCTACCATCAGGTTGAAAATCAAACCTAAATAAACCCAATCTCCAGTTTTCATCAGTTGATTCGTTTTCTATTTTTAATGCAGCAAGTCTAGCTCTAGCTCTAGTATCAATTTTTTCTGTTGAAGAATTTATAATAAAAGGGCCTAAAGGTGAAGATGTAGCAGTATTACTCGGATAGTCTCTTAAATCTAAAGTAATTTTAGCATTACCTTGTAATATTTTAAAATCAGGAACTAACCTTCTTATTTTTATAAAAAATTCACCATCACCATTTGCATCTAAATCAAAATCTCCAGATGCTATAAACGCTGGTATTGCTGTTTTGTTACCATTAGCGTCTACTTCATTAACGCCTGTTTCGTGTTCATAATAAATTGAATTACCTTGAGTAGCAGATATTCCGTTTACTGTTGGAAATGTTCCTGCAGAACTATCTATAAATTTTGCTGCGTAAGGTTTATCAAAAACTCCCTTATCAACATAAGAAGATCTAGCTAATGTTCCTGTAACCCAAGTACCTTCTAAGTAATTATAAACAACCATTCTATTAACTAGTGTACTAGTTGCGTCTGGGTAAAACCAAATTATTTCATTAAATAAACTATTATGAGATGCATATATTTGTTGATTTGCATTATAATTTAAACCAGGATTATTACCGCTTGTTTTAAAAACAAAGTCTTCTACAAGACAATTTAATCTTTTTACTGATCCGTCATAAACAAAAAAGGCACCTTCATCAGACATCCAGTAAACCGTTGTATCTACGAACACCATTGAATTTTGTCCAATCACTCCACAGTTTGATCCAACTTGTCTAACTGAAAAAGTGAAAGGGGGTCCAACAAATTGAACAATATATGCTGAAGTATCAGTTCCAATAAAAGTATAGTCTTTACCTTGGACAGCACCTCTAATTTCACTTCCAGAATCTAATTGAAAAGTTCCTGCAGTGTTCACAGACGTTGGTTGATAATCTGTTCTATCTTCTTGATCTGAAAACCTTATAAACATTTTATCTTGAGTTGCAATATCACCAATTGTAGTTTCAGTACCTAAATGAAATAAGTGTCTATCTCGATCGGATACAATTGTCATAACTGATTTTGTAGGGTTATTTGGTATACTTGTTGCACGAGTTGTTAAAGCTGCTCCAGTAATTGAAATAGGTGACCAGTTAAATGATCTACCATTATGAACAGTAGCTATTAAAATCTGACCGTAAGTATCTAAAGACCACATACCAGGATCAATTAATGTATTGGTGCTTGATCTAGGGGTACCCCATGTTTCGGCTCCCCATGTACTTGCTCCCCACCCAAAACCTCCTGATTGAACTAAAGGACCTATTCGTATGTAAGGTAAAGGATCAAGTGTACCATCATTCGTGGCCCCTGTTCCTGTTTCCGCTGTGGGCATTTCTATAGTAAAAGTTGTTGTGGTAGGAATTGTTTTTACTTCAAATAAAACATCATCAAAATCTGTTGCGGTATAATCGGTTTGACCTCCTGTAAATGATCCTGCATTTTCAAAAGTAATAATATCTCCAATATCTAAATCATGCGCTGCAGTTGTTGTTATAGTAACGGTTGTGGATCCATTTGTAGTAGTAATGTCAGCTCCGGTTTGTTGGCGGTCTGGATCTATTGGAGTAATATCATAAAATTGACTAGCATAATAAATATATAAACATCTATTAGTTCCTACAGCTGCATATTTTCTACCATCTAAATCATACCATGTTAGTTGGGCTCTCGCTGAACCTATAAGGGTTTCTGTATTTAACTGAACCCAACCACCAATTTTTTCAGGCTGGCCTGTTCTAAATCGTACATTATCTCCATCTACCCAGTTATTTTCATTCTGTGTATCTGTTAATTGTTTGTTAAATCCAGGTCTAAAAGGTATTTTTGTTAAAGCCATAGCCTATTTTACAATAAAATACGTCCATAGTATAGACAGACTTATATTACTTATTTAATATCAAATTCCAAGATAGCGTGTCTATTAATTCATGTATATTAAAATCTTTTTTATTACTAGATTTGATATATTCATGTAACTCCTCTAAATCAAATAAAATCCATTCTTTTTCAGCTTCGAATACCATTTTATCTGCTTTGGACTTAAAGTATCCTATTTTTTCTAATCTATTTTCTATAGGGTTTAAAGGTCTAATATCAAATTTAAAAATTTGATTTCCATTTTTAAGTCTTCCTTCTATATCCCATACTTCATTTTTTCTTTGTTCCTCAGTAGGGTAATTAACATCTGTTAAATAGTTTATAAATGTTTTCATAAACTATACACATTTTATATTTGCAGATACTGATACTCTTTTACAATTTGAAGTATAAGGAAAAACGCAATGTTTTAAAGTTGCAGGAAACATATAAAAATCATTTTGTTTTGGAAATAAAGAATAAGTAGAAGTTATAAATTTCCCTTCTTCTCCATAATCAAATCTAATTGCACCAGGGCCAGCTGATCTTCCTTTAAATTTTTTATTTTCTTCAATTAATTTTTTAGGGATGTCTATATAAAGAACACAAGAAAAATCTCCATCATGAGTATGTGGGGGATTGAATTCTCCAGGTTTCATATAGTTTACCCATGCTGATTCACATGTATATTGTTTACATATTTCTCTTCCGTAAAACATTTTTGATTCTTCAAAAAACGCATTAAAATAATCTTTCATTATTAAAGAAAACGATTTTTCATCTATTCTAAATTCTTCTTCAATATGACCTGCTAAATGTTCGTTATGAAATATTTTTTTATTTAATATTTTTTTTACACTTTTAATAGTGTCTTCGCTAACGTTTGTACAAAATAAAAAAGGTCCCCAATATTTAAATGTATAACTTATTTGTTTCATACAAAGAAATTAAAATTAATATTAAATCTAGCTTTTGCGTTAGTTGTGCTTGTACTTCTATGTACTTTATGACCTTCAAATAATAAAAGTCTATTTGCTTTTGATTGTATTTTTTTACCATCTTCTAAAATAGTAAAACCATTACAATCGTTGATATAATATATAGCTGCTCTATGTTCATACGGATAATCTACATGATCTTTATGCTGTTCAATTTTATGTGTTCTTGGATAACAGTTTCCTTTAATTCTAATAATTGCTTTCATTTCTAATTTATTAACAAAAACTTTTACATCATCATAAAAATTACTATTAGGTTGATAACCATTATAAAAAGTATGAGTAAAGTAACAAGTTAAATCTTTTTTATCAGTATGATTATAATTAATTTCTGGTTGATAAAACCAAGGAAAAGCATCATTCGTCATTAAATCATGTAAATATTTATACTGATCTACCTCTAAAAAATTATCTACGATTTGAAACTTATTCATAATTTATATTTAAAACAATTCTATTTTTATTTTTCTTGGGGTGACACCCTGCATGCTTAATTAAACCATCAAATAAAACTAATCTTCCTTTTTTAGGTTCAACTTTTTTTATAATTTTATTGTTTTCGAAAAAGAACGTACACCCATCCGAATCATTTATATAATATAGCATAGTTCTATGAGGAAGAGCATAATCAGTATGAGGAGTATTATACATTTTAGTTTTATCGTATAGATACATAGGTTGATAATTTGATTTTATTCTATGAAGTTTTTTAACTTTTTGTTTTGTTTTATATATAAAATGATTAAATACTTTTTCTATTTCTTTAAATAAATTTGATTTTACAATTCCATCAGCTATGTAAGTATGTACAAACTGAGTATATTCATAACAATGTTTGTCTTTAATTTTTTTATGGTATTCTTCTTGAGAAGTTCCAAATCCTTTAGAACATAAATACCAAGGAAAATATTCATGCAAATGCATGTCTAATACTTCATCTTTTTGTTTTTTAGTAAGTAAGTTATCAAATACTTCAATCATTTTTATATCTTGTTGAAAGACCTAACATAGGTCTATTATCATATTTAATAAAGTCTTTATTTGAAATATCATTATAATGTAAAAAAACTTGACTACACGTTTTACCAGTAAAAGGTTCTCTCCAATGCTCAAGATCACATCCTCTATAAATTAACATATCTCCAGGATTTAAATTTATTTCAATACCTTTATTATTTGTCTTTCCTGTTGGATCTAAATATATAGGCCAGTTATCTCCTCCCAAATTTAAGGTCGTAGATATCTCACAGCTTCTTCTATCTTTATGTCTTTTTAATTCATTATTTTCTATATATATTCTTGCATACGAATAATTTTCAATTAATTTTAAACCTGTATTTTTTTCAGTTAAAGGTTTTAATTGTATTAATAAATTTTCAAAAGTAATATCCGCGTAATGAGAATAAGAACCAGGTACTTGTTTATCTGTAAAATTTCCATAAGAACTATCAAAAGGAGATAGTTCATTTCTTTCATTTAAAAAATTACATAATTGTTTTTTTAACAAAAAATAACTATTTAAAAAATTAGCTAAATCTTTACTAATTACGTTTTTAACTACCGTATATCCATTTTTTTTAAACATTATCTAAAAGGTTCTCCATTTATCCAAATAACTAAACTATATCGTGTTCCTTTTGTAACAGGTTTTACTCTATGATAAACAAAAGAAGGAAATACTACGATTGATCCCTGCCTGTCTAATTCTTTAACAATTTCTGTATTAGAGCTTTTATTTTCTAAATTTCTATAATCAAATTCAAATTCTCCTCCTTCATATTCAGAGGGATCGTTTAATAAAACCGTACATGATAATTTTCTAATTTTACCATGTAAGTAACCTTTTTCTTGAGGCCATGGTACTTTTTCTGCATCTACATGCCAGTCATAATGTTGATTCTTATTATAAATTGTAAATTGAGCTTCTTCAAAAAGAGAATGTTCAAAATTCCAACCCGCGTTGTAATTAGCTGTGTTAATAAAAGGGGCTATTTCTTTATATATCCAATTTTCATTTAACCAAACTACATTAGAATTTCTAGTTTTTTTTAAATCTAGCTTTTCTTTTTTAGTTAATTTTTTATTAGCATATTTACCTGTTACGGCAGTTTTTGCTTTTTTAGATTTAGCAAATTTAATTATTTCATTACAAAGTGATTTAGGTAAACCATTTTGAAAATACCAAAAATTATAGAATAAGTTCATATCTTTAAAAAAGATATATCAACTTTTAAAAACTATGCAATAGGTACTAAAACAGAATTTACGTTATCCCAGTAATGAGTTGCATCGGCTTCTTCACCATAAGGCGTAAACCAATAAGAATTTGCAGTGCTCCATTGCCAAGAATAGTAATTACCATCTATCATATTATTAGGTCTAGGAGATGGAGGCTCCCATATACAAGTTGTTTCGTTTAAAATCCAATCAGTAAAAGGTTGATCTTCAATAAATGCATCTCTTTGAGGATCATAATTTATACCAATAACAGGTCTATTTTTTCTAAAACCTCCTGGCTCTAATGCACCTTCTTTCCAAGATACTCCACCTTCCTCATGAGTTTGATGTTCTTCACACCATGCTTCTGCATATACATGTCCTGGTGATGGTCTAATACTATCAGAGCAGTCAATGATATTAACTACTTTTTTATTAATATCCAAATCTGCCATTATAATTATTGCCATTATTGAAACTTATATCTGATGATACATACACCAGATCCTCCTCCAGGGTTAGGGCTTCCATCAGCCTGACCTCCGCCACCGCCACCAGTGTTTGCTGTTCCAGCTTGACCAGTTCCAGGAAACGTTGCTGAGTTTCCGCCGCCACCTAATCCGCCAGTTCCAGCAGGGCGAGCAAATGCTGCACCACCACCACCACCTGCTCGGTAAGTAGCACTACCTGTTATTGAACTTTGTCTTCCGTTTCCTCCAGGGCCTCCAGGGCCTGTATTACCTGATACGGTAGTTCCTGCTTGTCCAGCACCTCCGCCACCACCTGATCTTTCGTTAGTACCGTTGGCACCTCCCCCTGGATTTCCGTAACCTGTTCCAGTAGGTGGGTTTCCTTGGGTAGCACTTCCGCCTGGTGCTGCGTTAGCAGAGCCTCCACCACCAGATCCTCCAGATCTACCTCCAGCAGGGCCTGCTCCACCACCGCCACCGTTTGCAGTAGCAAAAGGTGTATTTGAATTTCCTCCATCTGATCCATAGCCATCAGGGTTTCCTCTACCGCCGCCACCAGTACCAATTGTTATTGGATAAGATGTTACTGATAATGTGGGAATAGTTCCTTCAACATATCCTCCAGCACCTCCACCAGCTCCGTGACCATTACGGTCTCCACCGCCACCACCGCCAGCTATGAGTAAATAAGTTGCAGAAGGATCAGTTCCAACTGTACTTACACTGAAAGTTCCGCCAGAGTTAAATGTATGTATTTTGTAATCACCATCTGTTGTTATGCTACCACCAGTAGCAACTGTAAATACTACTTTTTCCGCTCCTCTAAATTGACCTATAGAAATTTGTCCACTTGAAGGGATAGGCCCGTTTGGTGCAGGAGTAGCTGGGCTAACACCAGCAGGACCTCCTAAATAATATTCAGATAATGAAATTGGATTAGTTCCACCAAATTCAGTTTGAATGTTAGACATACCAACGTTCGTGCTAGGAACAGTCATTATAGTTTCTCCTTACTTAATTTTTCTACTTTCTCTGATAATACCTTAACTGCTTCAATTAATAAACATGTAAGCCTATCGTATTTAACAGCTTTAATACCATCTTTTCTTTGAGCAACAGCTTCAGGTAATACTTTTTCTACCTCTTGAGCAATTACCCCAACATCTTTTTTTCTAACAAAATAACCATCTTCGCCACCTTGTTTTTTAATCCAGTCTTCTTTCCAATCAAATAATACACCATTTAATTTTTTCAATGCTTCTAATGGATCTGGAATATTTACAACATTTTCTTTTAAAATGGCATCTGAAGAATAGAAAGCTGTGACATCATCGGTTGCTCTAATTTGTCCAGTAGTTCCAGATGCAGCAGTTCCAACTCCAAATGAATCAAACTGTACATCGTCTGTAGTTCCAACTCCAAGTGAAGTTCTTGCAGTTGCTCCTGTTTCCGCAACCCAGTTAGTACCATTACCAACAATTACATTTCCATCAGTAACTGCTAAACCTGCAATATCTGTAAGACCTGCATCGTAAGCTTGAATATCTGTTCCTACAATCAAACCTGCTAATTGATTTGTAATTTCTACAACATTAGTTCCATCAGAATAAACTATAACTGCATTTTTTTCTGTGGTTGAAAATGTAAAGCCTGTTCCTGAAACAGTTCTAAACTCTACTGTAAAAGCTCCTGTTGTACCATTTATAAGTGTGTATGTTTTTTCTACTGAATCTGGAATAGTAACTATTTGATTACCTGTAATTGTTCCTGTAAATTTAATTACAGCATTTCTAGCATTAGACAAAGTTGCATCAGTCATAGCAAGAGCAGTTGTTTGAGCTCCTCCTGCGATAGATACTTCTTGGTATCCAGCAATTGCTTGCTGTACTAAATTTAAATTTGTATTAGTTTTATCACCCCAAGTCCCAGAGTTTTCCCCTGTTACCATAAGCTCTAAACCTAATTCTGAATAACTTGATGGCATAGTTTTATCAAATCCTTGTTAAGTTATTTTATTATATCCTTGTTAAGCTGCTTTATCAACCTCTGTCCAGACATTGGTAACGCCAGGATTTATTTGAGACCAAGGTGTAACATTTACAGATCCTGTTGAAATAGTAGCAGATACACCTGTTACTTCAGCACTTGCATCATCCGCTTCTACTTGACCGACAGCAGTTGATAGCTGCTCTCCAGTTACATCTACTAAAGAATTTGGATCTGCAATTACTGTTCCTTGAGTTAATGTAGCAGATACCCCTGTTGCAGTTACATTACCAGTTCCAGTGACTGAAACATTATCTATTGCGAAATTTAAAGAAACTCCAGAAACTTGTACATTAGCGTTAGCCTCTACATCTTCCTCTCCAATAAATATTGATAAAGGATTTCCTGTTATAGACACATTAGCATCTGCTGCTACAGCTAAACTTCCAATTCCTGCTGTTAATGAAATGCCTGTGACGTCAATGCCTGCTGTTCCAACAACTACACTTCCCACTCCAACAGTAGCAGTCATTCCTATTCCAGTTACCACTGCATCAGGAGATGGATCTACCTGACCGATTTCTGAATTTAAATTGTTTCCAGTGATTTGTATATTAGCGTCTGCAGTAATAATTTCATCTCCTATTTGAGATGTTAAATTTATACCAGTTACAGGTACCTCAATTAAAGAAAAAGCTTCAACTGTGCCTGCAGACGGTGTCAAAACAAGTCCAGTTACAGGAACATTGGCATTACCGGTTGGAGCCTCTTCCCCAATAAATGTTGTCAAAGAAGTTCCTGTTACTGCAACATCTGCAGTTCCTGTAGTAATAATATTAATAGGTGAAATTGTGTTTGGACTTTCTGTAGAAAAAGATGTTTCAGCAAACGTTGTTAAAGTGTCTTCAAAAGATGTAATATTAGTTACAGATAATAATTGTCCAGTTAATGGTACATTAACCCCTAGTTCTCCAACAACTACTATTGATCCTAAACTTACTGTAGATTGAATACCAGAAACTACAACTGTAACATCAGATGGTTCAGCCGAAAAAGGCGCTTCGGAAAATGTATTAATAGCAAAAGCCATATTCTAGGCTCCTGTTTTTTGTTCTTCTTTTTCTTCTGTAGGTAATTCTTTTTTTAATAAATCAGAATAATGTACTTGTAATACTGTTAAATCATTTAACTGCATTGAAATTTGTTGTTTTTGAACAATAATATTTTGTAATTTTTCTACACAAAGTTTTGCTTGTGGAGATAAATCATCTGTATCGTATTCTTTTTTATCAAAATTAAACTTCATTATTTTTTAAGTTCCTCTATTTCTTTTTTAAGTTCTTTAATAGATTCAATTAATACTGCACAAAGTCTTTCATATCTAACTGCTTTAGAGCCGTCTTCTCTAGTTGCTACAAGTTCAGGTAAAACTGCTTCTACATCTTGTGCGATTACACCAACTTCTTTTTCATCAACTAAATGTTTATTTTTTTCTAAAGCTTCTTTTGTCCAGTTGTAATAAACACCATTTAATTTAGAAACTTTATCTAAAGAGTTATCAATGTTTACAATATTTTGTTTTAAATTTTTATCAGAAGTATAGAAAGCAGTAACATCTCCTGTTGCTGTAATAGCACCAGTTACTGCTAAAGTAGACCCATCAAATGTCATGTTCGCTTCTGCGTTCATAGCATCTGTGCCTGTTGCAGTAAGAACTCTGTTGTTAGCGCCATTAGTCATGAAATCTGATACATCTACAGAAACTGTGTCTGCTGCTACATCAATACCAGTACCTGCACCAACGGCTAAAGAACCAGTTGTTGTAACAGACCCAGTTAATCCATTTCCTCCAGTAACTGAAGTTACTGTACCTGTGTTTGTAGTAAATCCAGAATCGTTATTAAATCCTGAGATATTAATATTTGCTTTTGTTAATTTTTTCTCAGCCCCAAGTGAATCTACAACAACAAAAAAATCTCCATCACCATCTGCTACAGAAGTTGATAGTAAATTTAAATCTATTCTAGCAATAGGAACTGTTCCTGAAGATAAGTTGGATGCATTTAAATTTGTTAAAGAGGCACCACTACCAGAGAATGTAGTTGCTGAAGCCGTACCCGTTACTGTCAAAGTAGATCCATCAAAAGTTAAATTTGCTTCTGCATTCATGGCATCTGTACCGGTTGCAGTAACAACTCTGTTGTTTGATCCATTGGTCATAAAATCTGATACGTCAACAGCAACAGTATCAGCTGCAACATCTATACCTGTACCTGCACCAACGTTTAAAGTAACAGAGCCTGAAGCACCACCACCAGTTAAACCGCTACCAGCAGTAACACCTGTAATATCTCCAGTGTTAGTAGTATAACCAGCGTCATTATCAAATCCTGAAATAGCTATATTTGCTTTTGTTAATTTTTTCTCAGCTCCAGCAGAATCCACAACAACAAAGAAATCTCCGTCTGCATCTGAAGTAGAAGTTGTTAATAAATTTAAATCTATTCTAGCAATAGGAACTGTACCACTTGCTAAATCTGATGCGTCTAAGTTTGTTAAGTTTGCACCGCTAATAGCTGGAAGTGTTGCTGGAAACCTTGCGTCAGGAACAGTTCCTGAAGATAAATTTGAAGCATTTAAAGAAGATCCATCAATGAATCCACTATCATTATTAAATCCTGAAATAGCTATATTTGCTTTTGTTAATT
>Ga0070746_10002681_pt1 | contig 10607 bp, 14 predicted proteins | sample VirMetDEL_Mar_21_FD_77016 | JGI IMG/M metagenome (GOLD analysis project Ga0070746, IMG submission 77016) | Aqueous microbial communities from the Delaware River and Bay under freshwater to marine salinity gradient to study organic matter... | ecosystem: Environmental > Aquatic > Marine >... | reverse complement strand
GCCAGTAGAACTGACACCAAGAATATGGCTAATAAAGTTGGAGAAGTATTATCATTTAAAAAAGGATGACCAAACCTTATCCCTTAATAATTAGACTTAAAGGTAAACTGTATCTGTTGAGCCTTTTTTACGGAAAGTATACTTTGAGAAATTGCGATAAGGATGGAAATATTCTGAATAAATATGGTGTCCGACCCAAAGATATGAATAGAGATAATGTATTAAAATTCAGTAATTGATTTTATTCCTTGAGATCATATAAGGAATAAGAATGGTTAAGAAAGTAAATAATACACCTAATGAGATATCTGAAGTTTATGAAAAAGGACCTAGAGTAAAAGGACCTAGAAGTAGAACAGATTGGGACTTCCTGGTCTATGAACTTAAGAAGATGGATATTACACCAGGCGAGGCATACAGAATAGTTGCTGAAAAAAAAGGCAATACTAATATTAGGTTCCAGTGGAAGATGATGAGATTTACTATGTATGTTTGGGAAAGATTACACGAAAGCGAAAAGATGTTCCAAAGACCAAAGATAGATACTGTAAGAGAGGTTGTATCTAAAAGTAGATATAAAGCTTTCTTCAGAGGCTATTATCCTGACCTAGATTTTGACCACGAAAAAGAAGTAAAGCTATTAAATAAGTTAATTGCAGAAAAGCCCCAACAGCAATTTTTGACAGAGGGAAATTACTATTATCCAGGGACCAAAAAGATCATTCCCCAGAAGGTCCTAGATCGTATCCTTCAGATAAAATAAAAGGATAATATACCTTGAAATCTTTCAAGGAATGCGTATATTAAACATATGGAAGTAAAAAACATATGTTCAATTTTAACTACATAAAACCTTATTATTCAGAAGATGAATTATTAGAGTTATTTTCTCTAACTAAATCATCACTTCAAAGAATGCGTGAGGAATGCCTGAAGAGTGGAGGGGACCTATTTATTGATATGGGTTATTTTCACATCAAAGGTATTAAGACAGCAATGTATGAGCCTAAAAAATTCTCGGCTTGGTTATTTGAAAACAGAGTTATTCCAGAAAATAAATATGACTATGAATTTAATGAGACTTCTAAAGTCAAAGAAGGCTTACTTAAATTGGCTGATACTAAATATGCAGAGTTAAGCAACACAGTCACACAACTAAAACAACAACAACAAAGGAAAAACTGAATGAGCAAACTAGAAATACATAAAGTACCTGGAGTATCAAAGATGAATGTACTTCAATCAGAAAGTACTCTTAAAGGTAAACCACAATATGACTGGAGAACTGACTACGACTGGACTGACCCTAATGATCACCCAGTAGACCTTAACACTTTTGATTGCAGTATATGTAATGAGACCAGTGTTGGTTTTGGCCATAATCCACAGCCAGTAAATGATCTTAAAGTATCTGACAGATGTTGCACTGACTGTAATTTATCAGTGGTTATAACTGAAAGATTTAAACTTATAGATGGAGGGAAACAGTAATGACTAAACCAATTATTCTTACTACACCTAAAGGTATAGCCAAATGGCCTTACCTTACTGAACCAGATATTGAATTTAATCCTGAAGGATTATTCCATACTAAACTTTCGTGTAAAAAAACTGAAAGTCTAAATATCAAAAAAACTATTGATGATATGATTGCACTGGAAGTTAAAAAACAACACGATCTAAACCCAGATAAAGCAATTAAAAAGTCACTACCTTATACTGAAGAAGGTGATGATATTGTTTTTAACTTTAAGATGAAAGCTAGTGGAGTTAGAAAATCTGACAAAAAAGCATTCACTCAAGAGCCCAATATTGTGAGTGCTGATCTTTTACCATTTGATAAGTCATTTAAGATATGGGGTGACAGTATACTAAAGATTACATTTGAGCCTTATGCTTGGAATATGTCTATCGGTATTGGTTGCACCTTAAGAATTAAAACTGTTCAGGTCCTAGAACTTGTCACTGGAAAAATATCTGACACTTTAGGTGATCTTAAAGCTGAACCAATTGTTGCACCTAAAATAAACCAGGAGGCAACTGATGGCATTGTCTAAAGATAAAAAAATAATTGAGACACCTTATAGTCTAAATAATTTTAGAAAACTCTGTGAGTATTTAGGAGATAATGATCACGAAATAATGAACTTAAGTGAAGACATAGATCACTATAAGAATAAGGCTGTGTTAAGCAAAGAGGATGGAGACTATCTTGTTTTTCTTACTCAAAAATATGTAGACCTAAATCTATGCAATCAAATAGCCCAGTCATTTAAGACCTGGGATAACAACCACAAACACAAAAATAACCCCAAGGAGACAATGCAATGACAATGGAAAAAGATATAGGTGGTGGTGGAAAAATAAAGGTAGCTGAAAAGGACCCATTAACTCATATAGATTTAGAGTTAATGAATAACCTGGAAAGAAGTTTTAAAGAAGCTGTCCAAGAAGGATTTAAAGGTACATTTGATGACTATATGAATTCTTTAAGTGATGACCAACTTAAGACTTTATTTTTAGCAACTGGAGGACCAGTAAAAGAAATTAAACTGGCTGAACACTTTGAACCTAACAAGACTGTAAGTAGCTTAACTTCAGAAGAAAAAGAGAAGGTGAAAGCCTTATTACAAAAAATGCTGAAGGGTAAAAAGGATAATTAATGGTCCATAACTACGACATAAATAAAGGGATATACCCTGGAGAAGAAGGCTACCAGGAGTGGACTGGATGGGAAAAACAAATGTCCATTCCTGGAAGTACATCTAAAAGCCCTAAAATAATTCACCCATTAACATTCCATTCTAAATTATTAAAACTACACGCACTGAATTTTAAACCCAACCTTTGTTATACTGACTTTAAGATCAGGTGTAATATTGAGTTATCTAAAAACAAAAAATGGTTTCAACCAAAAGAGTGGGGACCAGATAAATTATTATATAATTATGATGTGCTTTATTCTTTGCACGATCAAAATGTAAAAGTTGATACAGAACTTGAAGACCTACTTAAAGATCACATAGATTTTATCTATAAGAAATACAAAGTAAACATTAAGGACAGAATTCCCAATGACTAAACCTGAAGACAAACTATTTGAAAACATTATTGACAACCTGGGTAAACCTAAAGTGAAACCCAAGGTGAAACCTAAAAGAGTTGAGACAATGCTTGAACGCACTGAAAGATTAACACACCTTTATGATGACGCACCAAAGCCTAAACACTTTGACGATAAGTCTATTGTAGATATGGAGAAGTGGAACAAGATGACTGGCCTGGAGAAGAAGACACCAGTAATAAAGCAACCTAACCCTTTAGATAATAATGGACCATTCTCTATGGAAGTTAAAAGACAAATTAAAGATGGAACTTATGGACCTGGCAATAAGCCAGATAATGATATTATAAATCAGGTTATAGATTACTCACCTAATAAAATCAAAAGACCTAAACAATTTAAGAATGAAGACCCTTCAACTTATCCAATGAACCAGAAGAAAACTTTAAATACCTGGGAGACTATGTTGGAGATCGCAAAGAACCCAAAGACTAAAGAAGATCGTGAAATAGCAAATGGCTATAAAAGAATGATTAATAAAGATTATTATAACCCAAAGATGAGAGGGTTATTAGGTGATGATGAATTAAAGTTTGTAGGTAAACACCCTTCACAAAGAGTTAAACAACCTGAAATTAAAATACCAACAGTGGACCTAAATTATAAACCTTATGTTCCTGAACCTTCAGGACCATCATTTAATGAGATATATAAGAATTCATCTAGATTTAAACCTGGATTGAGTAAAGACCTATTAAGCATAAACGCAGAAATTAAAAAAAATGTTGATTATGTTTTAGGAAGGAAAGACGAGAAATCAGAAAGCGAGAATGAGAAGAGCCAAACCAATAAGGAGGAAACTTATGACTGATAAGTGGAAATATAAATCAGTCTCTTTAAGGAATTCAACTTATTCTAACTTGAATGATTTAAGCGAAACTTTAGTACCAGGATTAAAATTATCCCAGTCTAAAACTATTGAGAAATTAATTTCAGATAAGAATAAGACCAAATGTAATTCTTCAAGAGACACAAAGGAGATACATAATGGTAAAGAAATTAAAGCCTAAAAGAGCAACAGAAAAAGATCGTAAAAAATTTGGGGCTTGTGAGCACGACCAGGTGTCTTACATAGCACTAGAGAAATTAAATAATGCCTTGTTATTGCACTGTAAAAGGTTGTCTAGAGATATAGATCGTAAGGGTGCAATGATGGAACTTTGGACCAAAAATAGACAAACCTGGACAGATAAAATCAATAAAGACCTATTAACTAAAGCAGAAGATCACGACAGAATACTCGCTGAAAATAAAGCTTATTATGAAGAGCAACTTAAGGAACAAAAGGAACTCTACAACGAGTGTATAGAAGCAAACAAAGAACTTTCAAAAGTTAATAGAAATTGCATTAAAGTTAATAAAGATATCATTAAAGATCATAACGAAATTACTCGTGCTTATAATGGCCTTCATAGACTAGGTAAATTCTGTGAAGAAGATGGAATTGATATTAAGAGGCACAATAAGATGTTGCCTGAAAGTAAAGACAACTTCTATGACTTCAAACAAAAGCACACACTTCTAGAAAGTGGAAAAGTTAAATCCACCTGGTCAGTCAAAAGGAAGAAGAGCAAGAAGGAGATTAACTAATGGAAATTTTAAAATTAGAACAGAGATTAGAAGGTGCAATAGGTGGTAGAGGAAAATTTCTTGGATACAAACCAAAGAATGCAAAAGGTGAATTTAAAAAAGATGCAAAATATGAACATCAACATATGGACTGGGAAAGACATTTTTCAGGTAAAGATTATCTTGGAATATCACCAGTAAAAATTATCTTTGATGGTTCTGAACGCAAAGGGCTTTGTCGCTGGGTTGCCTGGGATTTAGATATAGAAGAGGTCCCTGAAAAATTTTGTAGAGCTGTCTTTAGGATAGCAACAGATTTATTCTGTTATAAAACTTCTAGTAATAGATGGCACATTCACAAATACTTTGATGAGTTTATTAGTGTTGATGACGCATATAAGATAGCGCAAGACTACCAAAAGAAGTTTAAAAGTGTTTGGCCTAAAGATGTAGATACCTCTCATAGTTTACCAAAGGGTTATACTGTTGCTGAAAATAAACCTGGGGGATGGTTATTTATGCCTTACTGTCCACACGAAGATTTACAGAATAAAAATCTTGTTGGTTATTCACCTTCAGGGCAACCTCTAACAAAAGAGCAAGTTGAGTTTGCTATACATTTTAGAGAAGAACCAATTATAAGATCACTTGTTGGTACTACTTCAGGTCAAGGTGGAAGGGAGAAGTTTTTACTTATTGCTAACCAAGTTATTAGACATAAGAAACTAGACCTTAATCCTTTAGAAGTTAATGACCAATTCACTGAAAGTCTTGCAGAAGATGAAGCTATTAGTGAAGTAGAAAAACATAATAATAAAGACTGGGATAATGAATTCACCCCAAAATATCTAAAAGATCATTATGAGAAATATCTATATGAAATTAATGGTTATCATAGAAAAGAACTAAAGGGTGTTGGTGTATTAGATGGTTTCTTAAATGAAGAGCAAGAAGAAGAGACTACACAATTTCTTAAAGATGTTATGTACATCAAACTAGATGATCTTTGGTATGACAAAAGCACTGGCCAGGAGTACAAACAAAAAGCAATCCAGGTCTCTTATGGTCATATCTTTAAGGGAAAAATATCTGATGTACTTACAAACTTTGTAGCCTTCAAAGGTGCACAACAAGTAGAGAAGGGTGTTTATAGACCTGACTTATTTGAAAGCATTGATAACCCCATAGTAAAAGATGAAAAAGGATTACTACAATTAAATCAATATAGACCAAGTGAAGTTATTGCTACACCACCAGATACACCTCAACTAAAACAACACCTGGAGAACTTTAAAGAGTTAATTAAAAGACTGACTGAAAAAGAAGGGACTGGTACTGATAGTAAAGGTAATGAGATAAATCTTTATGATTATGTTTTAGACCATCTTTCAATGCCATTCCAACAACCAGGAAATAAAGTTAGATCAGCACTATTATTTCATTCTGAAAATTACCAAGTTGGGAAGAATACTTTTTATTCAATAGTACAAGAAGGTTTAGGACTAGATAATTGCGCAGTGGTGACACCTGAAGAAGCTATTGATAGAGGCAGAACTTTTTTAGAAAACCAATTAGTTTTAATTGATGAGATACTTATTGATGGAGATTACAAAAAGAAAATCTCTACTCTTAATGTATTGAAACCTTTAATGACTAACGAAATTCATAGTTGTAGACCTTTGTTTAAGAATTGGAGACAGGTCTTTTCTACTTGTGGATTTATGGCTTTTACTAATCACAAAGACGCAATGGCTTTTGATATGAAGGAAGCCAGATACACAACGATTGATATAGATAAAGATAGAGAAGAGATGGGAGGTGATGAATTCTTTGAGAAGTTTTGGTCACCAGAAGGTAAACTTAATGATGGTCTAGTTGGTGTTGTTAAGTGGTTTTTATCTACCAGAGAAATAAGTGAAGACTTTAATCCTAAATCTATATGTTTAAAAACTAACTTCCTGGAGACTATGAGTAAAGAAGGTGGTCATCCTCTATTAAGAGATTTAGAGCCCTTGTTTAAAGAAAGAGCAACACCATTTTATAATACTGTAATTTCTATTGCTGAAGCTTTTAAGTTTCTAAAAAGAGAACACAATATACCTGGTAGAATAAATGATCTTGCTGACGCATTAAAGAAACTAGGATGTGAAAGAGTTGGTGAAGTTAAACATAGAAAAAGTGGAAAACATCCAACTTACTGGCTTGTAAGAAATCAGGATTTTTTCTGTGATAAAACTATGTCATCTATTGCTAATAAGTACTGGCAACCCATAGGTTCAACACCAGAGAAAGTACCTGAAGAGTGGAATTTATCCCAAGGTGATCTTAATGAAATCAAAGGTGGACTTGAAGAGATAGAAGCTTATGAGGAGTTTCATAGAGGTGCACCTAAAGAGGACCCAGAGGAAGACTTTGAGACTATCAGAAGAGCTAGAAAGACTGGTAGTTGTTGATGAAACAGAAATCTAGAAAAGCTAAAGGAAGAAGACTTCAAAACTTTGTAAGAGATAGAATACTTAAAGCATTCCCACACTTAAAACCTAAAGATGTTAAATGTGTTGAGAATTATGCACCAGGACCAGATATTATATTGTCCAAGGTTGCTCGTAAACTTTGCCCTTATCAGTTTGAAATAAAAAATCAGGAGAAGATGAAAACTGTATATGACTTCTACAAACAGGCCTCAAAGAATGCTCGTAAATCTGAACCAGTTGTTGTGATGAAGATGAATACAAGAGACCCTTTAGTTGTCATTAACTTTGAACACTTCCTAGAATTAATCAAAGATTAATACCGACCCTACCGACCCTATCTATACTTCAAGTTAAACTTTATGTGTAAGCACCCCAAGTGAAACTTAAAGGATAAAAAGTTGATGAGGCCAGGGTAGGTATATTGTATAGTGCGTGTATACCTGGTGGTGTCACCTGGGTTCAATTAAGGGGAACTTTATTAACTTTGTTATGCTGAAAACTGACGAACATTTATACACAGCTACTAGATTAGAATTTGCTAAAAGTATTGGTAAATCTAAAAACGCAGTCAAATTAGATATGAAGAGAGGTAAATATAAGGACCTCTATATTTTCAAAAACGGAAAGTATTATTTCAAGACCAGAGAGGCAGTGCGTGAAAACAAGGGGCTGACCCCAGTATATCCGACCCCAGTTAAACGAAAAATTAAAAGAGGTAATCACGATAAACCAGGTGCATATGCGAGTAGTACTATGAAGAGAGTACCACCTCAATTTAAGGTTCGTAATGCAATGGTAAAATTAATGTCAGCTAAAGGCAAGATTAGACCTGAAGATCAAAAGTATGTTCATATAATAGAAAAGAAAACTGAACAGTGGTTAAAAGAAGAAAAACAGAAGTCACTTAAGGTGAACTCTATGAACTCTTTGAGTGACAACATAAGAAGAGACACACTTGGAGATAGACCTGGAGTGAACTTAAAGAAGTCTTATCATACTGGGCTCTTCAATGCAGGTAGCACAAAAGGATATGGCTCACCTGATTATTTTGGTGGTGCAGATACAGATACAACACGAAGATATAAAACCACAAACAGAGGTAAAGATAAATACACTACTAGAGAAGGTTGGGGACCATACTATTGGTAATCTTCTTACATAGCCGTACATCTAATTGTATCGGTTTTTCCTACCTTGACCCCAGTTAAAACTTAACAACAACACCAAAACATTTAGCGTACAGTGACATAGATTGACGGACACTAACTATTTGTAAAATATTTTATAATCCTTATATTTAGATTAAATCATTCAGTAATTCACCAGGGGCCAGTTTTTTGCTTCCAACAAATCTTTCGGTCCCTGGGAATTTCCAAAAAATATTTTTTCATTTTGATATAAAATTTCTAAAATTTTTGAGACCAAGTTATTTATTTAGAAAACGATTTCAGCGCCTTTAACTGTCTAAAACAAGCTATATAGGGGAAAGCAGTGGGACCCCTTTATAATATAAGGGTATATGACCTTTTAAAAACAAAGATATTTTGACTTCCATTTGGGACCCCTCGGACACTCTCGAAGGGTTAGGGTTGTACACCAGTTGTACACCATATTAATTTGCTTTTGTTTACAAGGTTGAGTTATAAATAAAGTGAGTTATAAGAATGACAAATTGGAATGCCCTCGTGGTGAAATTGGTAGACACAAAGGACTTAAAATATTCTATCAAGAGAATTTAAGAAAACCTCACTGACCCCTGGCGACCCAGAACCATTGTAATTCCTAGTTATCTAGTTTGTCATAATTATATTCATAGTTATGGAAGCAAAAGATAATAAGAGCAAAGTTGGACACCAGTTGTACAGTATTCAATACAACGACAAAGCGATAACTAATCTTAAATATAATCAGAAGACAGAAAAACGACAGAGGATTAAGGTACAGTTTAAGAATGGACCTGGAGGTGTCACTTTAAGATGGACACCTAAAACAAACAAAAAGATATTCCAATTAATCTATAAGTTTAGAGGCAAGACCTATACTCTTGATTGTGGTCAATTCATTCCTGGTAGCTTTACTTGTAATAGCCTTGATAAATACCTCTTAAGAATTAATGAGAAACATAGGAATGATGATGGTAGCTTTAAGACTAATCCTAAAGTTGAAGTCATAACTAAAGATCAACTAAAGCAATCACAACTTAAGACAGTAAGAGAAGTCATAGAGTTAATCTGTGAAGAGAACTTCCCTAGAAAAAACATCAAAGGTAAACTTTCAGCATTCTCAATACTCCAACACACTAGATTTCTTATTGGCTACAACAAAAGAAGAGACCACATCACCTTTATAGATGATGACAAGGGATGGGGTAAAATAATATTCAAAGAACAATCCACGATTAAAGACTGGAAGACACTCTTTAAGACTTATCCTAAAGGTACTGGAGTTGCACCTGGAGGTGAAACAAGTGTTTACGATAGTTATCTTGGTGATGTTATTGTAGATGATCTTATCCCTGGAAACATAGAGATATACCTTAATGAAATAACTAGAAGTTATGGCCAGAAAGAAAACATAAGAAAATCTTTAGCTTGTCTTTGGAACTTTGCCAGGAAGAGAAACTTTATGGGTCCAAACCCACCTATAAATCCAACTAGACTAGAAGATGGTGGAATAACTATTGAAAAAGAAGAGGAAAGCCAATGGATAGGAAGTAAATATAATGAGATTACTTTTGACCTGGCCCAATTAGAAGAAATAGATAATGCCCTAATAAGTCTTAAAGATAAGTTTCCTTTTCAATCTGAATGTTTGCGCCTGATGTTGCATACTGGAATGAGAGGTGAAGAATGTAAGAAGATCACTAGAAGTATGATTACAGAAGATAAATTAGGAAACCCTGTAATTGAATTAAAAAGATATATTGCCAAAGGTAGAACACACCAACAGCAGAAGGATATAATCTACGATATAACACCACCAATTAGAGCAGTACTTGATAGCTTAAAAGCACAACTAGATAAGCCTGAATTTAAACCTTATCAGTTTGTTCCCTGGTTATTTCCAACAACTAGAATTTCTTTAGAAAAATTATCAAACCCTGACAAATATCCTAACTACGCAAAGTCCCATAATTGCAGAACTAAAACCCTGGATGATACTTTTAATGCAGTTAGAAAAATTACACACTTTGAAGGTAGCATTAAGACCTTAAGGAAAGCATTTGTAGGTATAGCCAATGATACACTTGGAGGTGCACATAAAGGGAAGAAAATATCTAAACATAAAACAGAGCAAATCAATTCAGGTGTTTATGACAAAGCCAGTAGAACTGACACCAAGAATATGGCTAATAAAGTTGGAGAAGTATTATCATTTAAAAAAGGATGACCAAACCTTATCCCTTAATAATTAGACTTAAAGGTAAACTGTATCTGTTG
>Ga0070746_10002671_pt1 | contig 10618 bp, 2 predicted proteins | sample VirMetDEL_Mar_21_FD_77016 | JGI IMG/M metagenome (GOLD analysis project Ga0070746, IMG submission 77016) | Aqueous microbial communities from the Delaware River and Bay under freshwater to marine salinity gradient to study organic matter... | ecosystem: Environmental > Aquatic > Marine > Coastal... | reverse complement strand
GGAGAAAAATACTCACTAGCAGCTACATTGACATTATAGCCTTCTTGCAGTGCTAGGTAAGTGTAATGTATATTGCCATTGCTAAGCACCCACTTCGCTAAAGGATCATATCCGTACGGTTCGGATAACCTTTGAGCAAGCCCAGCATTGAAAGACAATTTGTCATTAACTTTATATCTGTATCTTTGAGATGTTTCAAAGTATTTAATATCGGCAAAGCCATCTTCTAAGTATTCACCTTTTAATATATACTTTTCATCTACGTATCTAACAAAATGATGTTGGTCTAAATATTCATTACCTTGCTGTCTCTTATAATCTACTTCAAATAAAAATTCTAAGCCACGTACTTTACCTACATTAGCACCATCTGACCACGATTCTTCTGTGCCGTCATAAAACGTACTAGCTCTGTTTTCGTAACCAAACCTTGCGATCTTACGTATACCTAAAGCTAAGTTATAGTCGTATGGTGTTTGTACTGTCGATGTTTCTAAACCGTTAGTAACAGAAAATACATCTATGTCTGACACAGAGTTACCACCATTAACCGCAGCATAAAACGTAGCAAATTTAAAATACTTTTTAAAGTTTTGTGAACAACACTCTTTTGGCGCAGCGCAAGCAACAAGTGCTATACACATAATTATTATTAGTTTTTTCATTATATAGCTTCTATATCTTTTAGTGATTTATTAAATTTTGTGTTTTTCTTTTTCTTTTTCTTTTCTTGCTCTATACCAACGTTAAAAGGTGTCCAACCAGCACCCATAAGTATTCTTTGCCAAGTCTCGTGTTGATCACTTAACGCGTTTTGCAAGTTAGTAATATTTTGGTATGGCGAATAAACAGGTGCATTAGAAACCGCCTGTATAGTCATTAGTGAAGACTCTAGCTTTGGGTTACCTAGCTCAAATTTAAAAGGAACATCTTTATTAAATTTCAACCTATCACCAGCAGCATCTAGCATACCAAACTTAGAGCCAATTGGTGGTGATATGTTTAATAAGTCCTCAGCAACTTCACTGTAATCAGCTTTAAAAGCAGGTTTAGCATTTTGTTTAAAAAACTCAAGAGTTGCATTTTTAAACGATGAAATAAGAGCTCCTTGAACACCAAAACCTCTTAACATAGAATCAGCTGTTGATTGTAGCGTGTAAGTTTTAGTACTAGCTATTTTTTCTTCAGTAACATCTTCATCATTAAACAGCATAGCAAACAGCGCTGATTGTAAACCAGCAAACATAGCGACTTGAGCACCCATATAATAACTTATTCTACCTATAGCCTCTGATTGATTTCTTAAACCTTTTGTTCTACCTTTAGCTAAATCAAGTATATCTTTCATACCTGCTCTATTCATCTGCATAGGAGTATTAGCAAAAGGTAGTATTATTCTACCTATTAAAGACGTTTGTTGTCTAGATAATAAATCTGCTCTAGACGACTGTTGTGTTCTTTCTGCTAAAACTTGAAAATCTAAAAACGCTTGTTTTTCAGCTGCTTTAGTTTCCATGCCCTGCTTTTCATACATTTTAATTCTGTTTCTATAAAACGTAGCACCACCAAAAGATATTGCAAAACTATCTGCAAGTTTTGTTGGAGTGTAACCAACTTTAAGAACTTTAGATATTACCGACTGTATCATATTTGGTGAAGATGCTGCTGCAGAAGCAATTTCAGCTTCAGTAACATTTATAGCTAAACCATCTCTTCTTTGTTTTAACATGTCAGAGTTCATTATAAACAAAAAGTCTTTAGAAAACTGAGGTATATTACCCATTGCTCTTGCTGCAGATATAGGGTTGTTTTCTCTCATATTTAAAAAGTTAAGAGTAGATATAGTCTGTAGCGCAGCTGATCTAGTGTTAAAATTCATAATAGTACCAATACCACCGTTTAGATAGTTCATCATAGCACTACTACCTCTATCTAGTTTTAAAGATCTAGTTCTACCGGTTTCCATACGATCAAACATATCTGTTATGTTTTCTCTCCATCTAGTACCTAGCTTAGACTCCATTTTGTTTAAATTAGCCTCTGTAAATATTTCGTTTTTAACGTCTGTAAACTGTTTAAGATATTGTTTTCTACTAACACCTCTATCTATGTTTGTAACTTCACCAGCCATTGTTTCTGCCCACCAATTTTCACCTGGTTCTTTTAAACCTTTTTCTTGTTTTGTAATTTTAGCAAATTGCTCGGCATAATTTTTTAGCTTTGGATTACTCATAACATGCTCAACAAGTTTTGTTTCTGTTGTTTTTGCTAAGTCTGGAATTTTATAACCAGCTTTATTCCACAGGTAAACTCGCATAGCCATATCGTTTGTAAAGCTAGTACCTTCAACTTCTTTTGAGATTTGTTTAACAACGTCTTTATTTTGTTTACGAAGAGACATGTAATCATTTTTAGCAGATTGTCTAGCTGTATTATAGTCTCTTATACCTGTTTCAAACGGCATTATAAACTCTTTTTTAAACCACTTTTTATTTTCATTACCTTTTTTACCTTTACCATACAAAGGTTCTATTAGTAATTCTAAATCAGCAGCGCTGTCTCGCATAAATATTCTTCTTCGCTTAATGTCTTTACCTCTAACTTTAGCTTCTGCTTTTGAAAATACTTTTTTAGATTCAATACCTAAAGAGTGTTGCATTATGTCATTTGCTTCTTTACCTAAATCTTTACTAGCTAAAGCCTGCTGTACTTTAGATTTTATATCTAATTGGTCTAACACGTTTTTAACGGCTTTTACGTTTGGCATTGCGTCATCTACAAAATACATATCGTTATAACCTTCACTAAATTTTTCAAGCATCCACATCGCTTTAGCCTCACCAGTACTATTGCCTAGGCCTGTAATGTTTTCAATAGGTATTTCAACACCTTCGCTTTTTAACCAGTCATGTATTGCTTTTTGACTTTCTTTAGCCCTTGCAGTTAATATGAATACATTTTTATTACCAAACTTTTTGATTTGATTTTTTAGCTTTTGCATTAACGGACCTGGTTTACCATTTGTAACCCTGTTGAAGTCTGTAAAATCCATTTTCCAACCTTCTTTCAAAAGTTGATCACCAACAAAAGGCCACTCAGCAGAAGCTATTTTTTTCTTTTCTTTTCCTTTAGTAGCAAAAACATAATTTTCACTAACACCAACTGTTTCGTCAAAATCAAATGTAGACATACCTCTAGCTTCTTTCTTTTTATCTCTACCTAACTCAATAGCTTTGTCAATAATTTTAGCTCTTTTTTCTTTTTCACCACGAGTAAGATCTTTAGAGGCAAAACCAACTTTTTTTAATTTTTGTTGAAGATTTTTATCTAATATTTTGTCGTTTTTAATAAGTTCGTTTAACCTTTTTTTACCAACAGACGAAACAATATCTTGGTAAAGGCTTCTTTTAAACCCACTTTCAATACTATATATATTTTTTGCTAGTTCTAAACTTTCAGCAAAACGATGTATACCAGAGTTGTTAACTTTTCCAGTCTGTTTGTCTACCATGTTAAAATCAGTAAGAATACCATATATACCCTTGTAGTCTTTTAATCCTTTTTTTCCTTTAGCTATATAAGAACCATCAGCAATTAAAGCTAAAGACTCAAAAGACTGCTCGCTACTAGATTTCATATGCTCATATTTCACAGTACCTTTTATAGTTTTACCAGGCAAATAAACATAACCACCAGGGGCTAAAACCCTTTCACCTGTAGTACCTATGCTGCCGTTGTGCTTTTTAATTCTGGCAACAAAATTCATTTTATTATTCCACTCTTTAGAACCTTTTTTACTAGTAAAAACCCACTCTTGTAAAGTTGTGTTCCAAAGATCGTACAATTCTACTTGTAGTTTTCCTGTTTTAGAATTAAAATATTTTTTAGCAAGTTCTTTTTGTGTTTTTAAATCACTAGTTTGATATATTTTTTTTAAACCTGTGTAAAAACTAGAAGCATAAGAACTTTTTAAACCTTCAAAATCAAACTCTTTCCATCTTTTTAAGGTTTGTTCTGACAAGATAGACTCTTTAAAAGGTATTTTAATTTTTGTTGCAGTTTCAGCTGGTTGAGTTGACATTAATCTATCCCTTAACCCCATTTTAAAAGGGCTATCAACTTTATCCCATTTAGTTATACCTCTTATAACAGAATAATGGCCAGTAAATAAATCTCTTAATATACCGGCATTACCATTGTACATGTTACTATTTAAAGGTATGCTGCTTGCTAAGTCAAAAGCTTGTTTTTGAAACTCATTTAAAAGATCTATGTCGTTTTTAAATTTAGCTTCTGATATTTGCCAAGTACCATTTTTAGCAAAATTATATGGTAGTTTTTTTGTTTCTTTAGTAAATTTTACTTCGTTTTCTTTACCTATTTTAGCTTCTTGCTGCGAAGCCGCTTCGACCCAATCTTTTATGGCCTCGTATCTTTTAGGATATAATTTTTGAAAAGTTTTTCTGTCTCTTTCATACAAAGCAACGTCCATTATTCTTTGACCAGCTTTTATTTCTATACCGTATTTCTCGTATATTTTTCCTAAATCTTTTGAAGCTAAAGATTCTGATTTTCCAGAAGCAACTTGATTTAACAATGTTTCTATGTTAACATTAGTTATTATTTCTGGATTTTCATTATATTTTTCTTTTAACCCTGTTCTTACAACTTGGTTTGTTATAGCTTTACCAGTTTGGTTTATTAAAGCTGGTAATACCGCTGTAGTTATACCTCTATCTACTTTTACGTTCATTCCAGATATATCAAGACTACCATCTATTTTTTCTATAATACCTAACTCTTTTAGAAACTCTTGTTTGTTCATTTCTATTTTAGGCTGAAGCTCAGTACCAGTTTTAGCTCCTGTATCTACCATTTTAACAGTCTCACCTTCGCCTTTATAAAAAACATTTTTTCTATAAACTACCTTGCCTTTTTTATTTACGGTCTTGTAAGCGCCAGGCGTTCCTTTGGGAACAATTCTATTCATTAAGCTGTTTTCAACACCAGTTGCCGTGCCTGTTGTTTCGGTTAAGTTTTTAGGAAGTGATTCATAAATTGTTTTCCAATTATCAGCTATAAATTGAGCCTTGTCTTTTGTAGATTTTCCAAACATTTCTTTAGTAGATTGTGGGGCTTGATCTACTAACGTTTGATAATCAAGCTTTTCAAGATCTAAAGTTTCTATTTTTTTTGTTATAGCATCTATAGTTTTTTGCTCAACCGGTAGTTTATATATTAACTCAATACCTTTTGTTATGCTAGGCGTTTGAGATGTTCCTGTTGGTGCTCCAGTATTAGCAAACTCTGTTTCAGTAAAACCCTCGGCGTCTCTTGAAACAGTTCTACTAGCTTTATCCATATCTACACCAAGACCTTTTAGTATGTTACCCATTCTACCACCACCATATGGTCCACCACCCCTTAACACTCCTTCTAAATAAGCATTAAAAGGAACATCTCTAAATTTTTCTGCTCTTTTATTATACGTGTTTAATATTTTTAAAAATTCAAAATTCTCTACATACTCCTTAAACTCTTTTTTAGTTAGATTAGAACCAGGCACGTCTTTGTAAAAATCTTTTACATAATTAGTTAATATACCTTTGTTGTTTTCTCTTAACTCAAATAAAACATTTCCTTTTCTAATGTTGTTACCTTGTGTAGGTTCTTTAGCGTCTAATTCTTTATATTTTTCAGTAAGTTCTCTATTATTTTTTGCTTTTTTTAAATTTTCTTTTGATATATTTTTAGAGCCAAAAGCTTGTTGATCTCTAAGTTTTTCTTTGTTTACAACAAACTCTATACCAAGAAAATCTAAATCTTCTAAATCAGCAAGTCTAGCTACTTTAGTTTGTATGTTTAAACCTCTTCTAGCATCCATAGATAGTCTACCAATAAACTCTACAAATTGTTTTACATTTCTAATTTTAGGCTTCATGCCTGTTCCTTCTTCAATTACAGATAGCATTTCTTGCTTTGCTTCTTTAAAAAATGATGGAGCTACTTTTTGATAATATATTTTAGGATCAGTTAATAGTTCAAACATGTAAGCAAAAAATTCCCTTGGCTTTATGTTATTTCCAGCTCCAATCTCTTTACTATAATTTTTACTTATAAATTCACCAAGTGGTGTTCCATCGTAAGTTTTAAAATCAAACTTTTCAAATAGTTTAGATATATTTTTTTGAAATTTAACCTCTGCTTGTGGATTACGATTGAAATAAGATTCAAGACCGGCATGGCCTAATACCTCGTGCGTTAGTTTTTCTGGAGTAAACTTACTTTTTAAAAATAAAGCAACACCAGGATCTTTACCTTTGCCAGGTAAAAAAGCAGCGCCGTCTGCCCCTTCAGGAAATCTAGGGTCTTTAACGTTTTCAGTAAATTCAACTCTAAAACCTTCAAACTCTTTATTAACAGATTTTAACGTTTCATTTATAGGTTGAGTATACATTTTATCAACATTAGACTCAAAGTCTTTGTTATTAGGATCAAGCTCTATGGCAGTTGTTTCGTATTTTGTCATAGCCTCTAAACTTCTCTTAGCTTCGTTTAAAGCTTCCCATTTAGCCTTGTCTTTTGTGCTCATCATTTCGTAACCTTCAGGGCGAACACGAGCTGGCTTACCTTTTTTGTCTAATACAAAAGCACCTTCTTTATCAGCAACAAATATAGTTTCTAAAGCTTCGTTAAAACCTTTTTGACCTTTTTCTCTAGACTCGCTTTTTATCAAGTCGTTCATCTTATTGTCAATTTCAGTTATAGCCTCATATTTACGCCTAGTAGACATAAAATCAGTCTTCTTAACGTGTGTTGCACCAGCTATACTAAAAACTAAACTTTCAACAAGAAGGTCTTTAAAAGTTAAATCACCATAATAAGTATCTATTGTTGCTTGAAAATCTGAATTACCTAACAAGTCCTGTATTCCAGCTTCCAAGACAGTTGCTATTTGAACAGAACCAACACCTACAGGACCACCTTTTATTACTTTTTGAAATAAAGGATCTAGCCATTTAAATCGTTTTTTAAACGGGCTAACACCTGCTGTTAATTGACCACCAGCATAAAAACCAGCACCAGCACCTGGATCAAACCCAGCTGTAAACATTTTACCTTCTTCAACCATTGTCATTATAGCGTGGTATTGAGCTTTTTTCCAACCACCAGCATTTCTCATTGTAGCTAATGTTCTAGCAAAACCCGTTGCTGTCATAGTAAAACCAGTAGCAGCTGATATAACACCAAGCTCCATAAGCATAGGCACAAAATGACCAAAACCTTCACCAACCTCTTCTCCAAAAGTTTTATCTATAGCTTTTATTTGTTCCGCTGTAAAACCTAACTCATCAACAACGCCTTCGGCTATAGCATCTTTATAAGTTTCGTTGTAAGTATTACCAAGCTTTTCAAATTCTTGAAGCATTATTGCATCTGTAGAACCAGGTCCCATAGAAGCAATTTTATCAGCTTCTTGTGGAGAAATGTCTGTAAAGTGTGTTGCTACAGCTGAAATAGTTGATCTTGCAAATTCTCCAAAACCACCACCTCTATCAAAAGTTTCAGGATCATTGTTTATATAAGTTATTTCATAAAGAGATTCAAGCTCACCTAAATTTCTATACACTGCTGACTCGTAATTTAATAGTTTGTTTTTATCTTCATCGCTCACATCAGTAAACCTAAAAAAATTATCAGCGCCTTCAAAATCTCTACCATCATAACCCATGTCAAATAAAGCTTTTACAGGTACATCTATACTAAGCTTACTTCCAGGGTTTTTTCTTTGTTCTTTACTTACATAACCACCTTCAAGTAATTTTTGATACAGTTCTGGTGAGCTACCAGCACTATTTAACTTTAAATTAATTGTTTCTTTATTTCCAGAAACCCAAAGTTGTTGCAAATTATAAGCTTTTGACTTGTATAATAAATCATGTGCTTGAAAATCTGTTAACTTAGGATTTTTAGCGTGTTCATTAGCAACTTGTGTACCTATGTTGCCACTCATATTCTTTTTTGCTTCGTCTATTTTTCTTTGGCGATACTTTGTGGTTTCGTTATCCATATAAGAGCTAGCAAGCTTTTCATCTTTAGTGTCTTTAGAAGATCCAAACATATCACTATATTCACCCATGTTACCAGCGCCTTCTATTGTGGCTAGCTTTTGTATATCTTCCTTGTCTTTTCTTATTTCAGATTTTAACTGTTTTACCCTATTTTGATCAGGATTTTCATCATTTAAAATTCTATTTAACTCTCTGTTTTTATTTCTTATACTAGCAACAAGATCTCTTTTTTCAAGTTCTTTTTTAGTAAAGTTTAATTCAATTTTTTTGTTAATACCAGTTAAAATATCATCATCTAAAGTTACAGCTTCAACTAAATTTTCTGCAGCGTCTAACTCTAAGCTTTTTGCAGTAATATTATTTAAGGTAGTTTGAAATATAGTATTGTTTTTCATACCACCAGATATATCCATAAACTCTCTTTTATTTAGTCCTGGATATTTTTCTTGCAAAGCGCTAAAAACACGATCATGAATAGTGTTTAGTTCAACATCATAAGTCATAGGGTCTTCAGCCATATTTTTTAAAGTCTCAAACTCATCAGACATAAAAAGGCCAAGCTCATCTCTATACTCAGCGGTTACGTTAGCTGCTATTTCTTCCATTTTATCAAGATCAACAGTTTCCATTATTGGAACACTTGTTGTTTGCCCCATGTATGTTTGATCTTCACTACCTACTTGTATTTGAGGGTATTGAGAAGGTGACAAGCCTGTTTTTTCTTTTATTGCTTTTTCTCTAAAATAATTTTTTTGACCTTCTATTTGTTTTTGACGCTGCTCATCTCTTTCTGTCTCAAACTCTAACTGTTCCTGCTCACTCATTTCAATGTTAACAGGCTCGTCAGAAACAGGATTACCAACTTGATCTGGGATTATAGCTGGATTAACAAAAGTAGCGTCTTGTGCTGCAACACTATTATCTACAGTGCTTGCGCCGGGGTTTTCTAACAGCCATGCGTCTAGCTCCTCTTGCGTTTCAAAAGTGTATGCTCTACCGTTAAGATAATAAGTTTCAGTCATTATAAATTTGTGTAGTTTCTTTTCTCATCGAAAGGATTATGCAAATAATCAAAATTGTTTTCGTTTTCAAGGAATAATCTATAGTTTTTTGCTGATGTAAGCTCAGCTTTAGTATTAGTCAAACCTAAAGCAGATTTAATACTAGGCATAGCTTTTACAACACCTTCCTGGCTTGCTTCAAATGGATTTCCTATTGCAACGTTGTTTTCCTTACCGTCTTGCCTATACATTTGAATTTTAGATGGTCCTAATTTTTTGCCATTTTCATCATTATTTGCTACTTTTCTAAAAACTACTTTATAATCCGTTAAAGTAGCTAAAATATCTCCATCAGCTTTTGTATAATACGTCCCAGTACCTTTAGATTTAGTGTGATCCTGTTTGTTCAAGTCAAATTTTAACATATGATTAATAGCTTTACTAAATCTACCAAGCTTGTAATCAGCAGGATTGTCTATACTTGGATTAAACTCAGACCCAAGAACATATTCACTTGCTTTTCTAGGCTTTTTATCTTCAACAATTTGATTAATATATTTGTCAACGTCTTCATCTATTGTTTTATCATTTCTCATAAGCTGAGAAACTAAAAGTCCTTTTGCTAACTCTTTTTCATCTTTAGAAACGTTTGGATCGTCAAGCTGTTTTTTAAGCTCTACGTTTAATTCTTCTCCTTCTTCAGTATCGCTAAACAACGAGTTGTTTAAATAATAATCAATAAAACTTCTTTTGTTATCAATACCAATAGTCAGCGTGTTGTCTAATAAAAAAGCATTTCTTAGTTTATTACTTTTAAACGATTTATCCATAGTAGTTTTAAACTTACCAGCAGCGGATTTCCAACTTGCCTCATCAGTATAATTTTTACTTGTAAAGCTGTTTGCAGTTTCAACAAGTTTATCAGCTTCTTTAGGTGTTGCGTATTGACTAAAATGATTTATAATTTCCTCTGTGCTTCTGTACTTGTCTCCTCCTTGATCTAAAGTATAAGCATGGTTTTTTTTATCAAAAGCCATAAGAGCAGGGTATTCTTTACCATTAACTATTATAGGAGTTTCTAATTGACCAGTTCTTATTGCTGTAAGATATGCTCGATCTATAGGGTCAATATCAAGAGAATAACCATTGTCTCCATAAAGAGTTTTAGAAAGTTGGTCTAACTCGTTTAATTGCCCAACACCACTTGCGAGGTTATCAATTCTTTCAGAAGCTTCGTTAAGACTTATTACTCCATTAGCATAGTCGTTTCTAACTATCTTTGCATTGTTTTTGTACGACTCAAATCTAGTGTTTATCTTACCTGACTTTTTAGTCAATAAAGCTTCGCCTGTTGTTTTTCGTTTTTCACTATTTATAAGCCCAGTAGCAATAGCAGTAAAGCCTTTTACAAAGCCAGAAATATCTACTTTTGGTATGCTGTATGCAGCGCCGGCTGCTTTTATTATTTCTCCGTTTGCCATATTTATTATTTTATTCCAGCACCGATAATACTACCAATACCACCAGCCATTGAACCAAACATTG
>Ga0070746_10002670_pt1 | contig 10624 bp, 24 predicted proteins | sample VirMetDEL_Mar_21_FD_77016 | JGI IMG/M metagenome (GOLD analysis project Ga0070746, IMG submission 77016) | Aqueous microbial communities from the Delaware River and Bay under freshwater to marine salinity gradient to study organic matter... | ecosystem: Environmental > Aquatic > Marine >... | reverse complement strand
TTACTCCAAGGCTTTCCGTTCTGTCTTTTACTATAAACGCTTTTTAGTTCAAAGTGAGTTTGTGCGCTTAACCAATCAATATCGTTGTCAAATAGTAAAACAACGTAATTGTGGCTTTCTTCTAAGTACTCGCTAAATTCTATTTCCTGTTCTTCAATCTCTGCTTTTTCATTCATAACAGGTACGTCTAGTCCCCATTCAATTAGTTCTTCGTTATTCCATTCATTAGCAAGTGTGTCAAAGTCCCATTCGCCAAAACCTACATTGTCTTTTATTATAAATTCCTTTTGTTGTTCTTCAGTTAGGTCTTTAGCTTTTATGATATGTATTTTTTCAAGCCCCGCTTCTATACAAGCCTTGTATCTCATATTACCACCTAAAATTATGTTTTCTTCATTCACTACAATAGGTCTTAGTTGTAGCATTTCAGGAAACTGTTTTATGCTACTAACTAACTTTTTAAACTTGTCCTTGTTTATTAAACGTGGATTGTTAGGGTTCTCTTTTACCTCTGTTACTGATACTAATTCTGTTTTCATATTTAAGTTATTAACGATTGTTTGCTAAAATTTTACTTTCTTTTTGTTCTTCTAAAACTTCTTGCTCTAAATCTAATTTGTTTTGTTCGTAAATAGGTTCTAAAAGTTGTATAAGATTTTCAAGGTTTTTCTCTGTTAATTGTTTTACCTTGTGGCTAACTATTTTTTGTTTCTGTTGAAATTTTATGTCGTCTACTTCCTTAACAATATCTTCAAGCCAAACGTAAAGTATTGGTGTGTATTTAGCATACATTTCAAAGTTTTTAAAAGAGTGTAAAACTGTACTATGGTCACTATCTTTACCTTTGCTTTTTAAGTACCTAGCAATACCTATTAAATTAACTCCAATATATTTGTATGCTATTACTGAAAATAGCGACCTTGCTTCTACGTATTCAACTTTTCTTGTATTCGTAAAAATATCTAATTCAGCTAACTTATTTATTTGGTTAGCAATTTTATCTAATTGTTTCATAATGTTTCTTGTATATAATAGTTATCTAAATCAAAATCGTTACTAATAAATTCTAAGTAACGTTGTATTCCTAGTTCTGTTTTCTCTTTGCCTCTTAGGTAAAATTCCTCAGAGCATTTAAAAATTCCTATGTCTAGACTAGACTTGTCTAAAACTAAAAATGTAAACTCTTCGTGACTGCAATTAAATAATTGGCAATAAATATAACATTGTACGTCATAACCATATTTGTTTGCTGAATATCTAAATGCCTTAATATCAGTTGTAGTCTTAATATCGCAAATTCCTTTTTTTGGTGTTAGTATATCTGCTTTGCCCCTGAAAGGTATGCCATTAATTGTATCTACTTTAGGTACTTCATAAGCCCCCCCATTAAGATATTGTAATGCTACTTCGTTTCTCAGTAATGCGTCTGCTAATCTTTCACAGTCTTTTTTTTCCTTTGATGTGTAAGCAGTTCCGTATTCTTCTACCGCAAGTTTATATGCTTTAGTATTCTTACTTGCTACATCTACAAAGTGAAACTTGTCAAATTTTTCAGGCTCTAAAATAAAGGTATGCAATAATCTACCGTCTCTTAGTCCCTGAGTTTCAGGGTTTCCGTATTTATTCACAAAGTGATATTTTTTTGGACTATCTACTAATAGCTTGATAGCAGAGCTACTTAGAGCCTTTGTATTTAGTTCCCCATAGTAATAGTTATCGTTTACTGCTTTCTGCTCTAAAACATTCTGCCATTCAGTTGTACCGTCTAATAAATCAATCGTCTTCATATAGCAAAGTATTTTCTAGTTATTATATTCCACCAATTATTATGTTTATTCATAATATTAGTAAACTCTGTTTCATTGTAAACCGCAACGTTTCCCTTGTGGTCTTGTAGGCAATAAATGCCTGTTGATAATTTTTTAATGCGTGGTTTCATAGTCCTGTTAAGTTTTTAAGTTTATTAATTTCTTTTTTTAATTCCTCGTTTTCTTTTTCTGATTTTCTTGCTCTTTGTACTGCTCTTAATTTGTCTTGTCTAAATTCTTGTAATGCTAACTTGTAATGTCTTTCATTCTGTTGCATATAAGTCACATAAAAGAATATGCTAGACAACTCCTGAGCCATTTGCTTTAACTCAGGATTGTCAGGTTTTAAGTCTAGCCATTTTTTGCAAGTGTCTAAGCAATACTCATAAGAGCCATAAAATTCTAAGTCTCGCAAAGTTTCTATTTTAGTTTTCATCTTTAACAAATAAACCTAGTATAACACTAAAGTCACTAGTATATCCTTTTTCACAATATAAAGCTAAATCTAGTGCTAAACCTAAAGGTATGTTAATAGTGAAATGTTCTGCGTTTAAAAAGTCTAATAATCTCTTGCCTGTAAATGGGTATTTAATAACTGCATTGTCTACAAGCACTTTGTTTTCTTCTTTTAATAATTCGTAAAGGGTAGGGTAATCTTTCATAATTTCTATTGTTTATTTTTGGGGCTTTCGCCCACTTGGTTAATTTCTTTTTCTAACTGAGCAAAAAAACCTGTTTGTGGTTTGTCTTTTATTTGCTCGTATAATTCGTTTTGCCAATTCATATTATATGCTTTTATCTATGTTTAATAGAATGCCTACAATCTCTTTTTTGGTTTCGTATTTGTTATAGTCATAAAATTCGTTATATACTACATTTGGGCATTCATCATATAGGTTAACTTCCCACCACGAAGTCTCGCATTCCTCAGAGTTAAATTTAACAGTAAAGTTTTTACCTTTGTAGATATAGTAACCTGCTAATTCTTTTTCTACTTTTGCTCCAAATTCTTTTACTAATTTTGATAGTCTCATAATAATTGTTTTATTGCTTAACAATTCAAATATATAAACTTTTTTAGTTATAAACAAATTTTAATAAAACTTTTTTTAACTTTTGTTAATAATACTAGCCCATTGCTCTTTTAGCATATACACTTGTTTTTCAATTTTATGTTTGCGCCAAAACGTTGTGCTAGGCATTTCCTGAGTTAGCATTTCTAAGTCAATCATTTTATTTAGCCAAAAATAGTAACTGCCTTTTGGGTCGCTAACAAAGTATATTTTTATAATCTCTTTGTCTAAAGCCATTAGGTTATCGTACTTCTTTTTTTCTAGTAATTTAGTTTCGTAGTATTTTTTCCTGAACTTCATTTCCATAACGCAATCGTGACCTTTTGGTGTTTTTCCAATAGCGTCATAGCATAGGTTATCGTCTCCCACCCATTCAAGTTGCCAACCGTCAAATGTATTCAGAAATAAGACTAATGCTTTTTCAAATTTATTAGTCGTTGTTATTTCTTTCATATATGTCGTTTAGTTGCCTAATCCAATTTTTAATAGTTTGTGGGTTGCAAGTACAAGGTTCGTGGTATGGGTGATTGTAATACTTAGCGTGTAATTCTGAAATCATTTTGTACTCGTTCCTTGTAATTTTACTTCTGTTTTGACTTCTAAAAAGTTCCCAATCTTTTTTGTCTTTGTCTGTAAAAAATTCTATTTGCGCCATTTGTCAAATCTGTTTATGTCTATTTCTATTTCGTTCCATTCTTTACGTCTCCTATCGCAACCGCAATCCTCTATGCCATAAAATTTAGTAACTTTTTTTACTAGCCATTTAATTCCTGTGTACTTAGTTATCTTGTACACAAAGTCCCCAAGTCTCATAATTTTTGTATTAAAATTTTTTTTATTTTGTTAACTGTTCTGCGTATCGCATAATAGTTTATGCCTGTCTTATTTGATAGTTGTAGCATTGACTTGTTTTCCAAAAAAATTAACTCATATATTTTTTGTTCGTATATGTGCCAAGTGCTTATTTCATCTTTAATTAATTTTAGTCTTTCTTCGTATTCATACTTTGAAATGTATTTTGATATGTCTGAGTTAGACGGTTCGTAAAATGAAGTATCTATGCTTACTTTTTTTGTTCTGTGGTAATCTATAAACAAATTGCGTAAAACTTTAAATATAAAGTACTCATTTATTTCTGTATCATTGTACATAATTGAGTTGTCATATTTGCCACCCCATTTATGTATTTTTATGTACATATTTTGCACTATGTCTTCAGCATAATTGTGCATTCCAAAACTACGTACTATGTCAACCCACTTGTTGTGTTGTTTGCTTATAATATTTAAAACATTTACCACCACGTTATTTTAACTCCAAAAAATAAAAAGCAGAAAGTCACTTCCTGATAGTATTCTAAAGGGTCAACTTTTTGCTCTATGTTTCCTAAATCGTATTCAATATTAGGGTCATAATAAACAACTCCAAATAAAAAACCATATAGTCTTGTCCATTGTATATGAAATCCGTTTACAATCATATTAAAGGTTTAAATTCTTCTTTTATAGGTTCTTCTAATAATCTTTTACCATTGAGTTCAAATCCTACATTGTTTGGTATGCTATTTAACACAATAGGTTCGTCCATTGATGTAGGTCTACCGCCTGTTTCTACTTCTTTAACTTTACGTATATGCAACATTGATTTGGTCCAATCTGAAGCGTGTTGCGTGTACCTATGTATAACAATAAAATCGTCTGCTCTATTAACAAACTTGCCACCACCCTCAACGTCACTAGCTAATGGCGGTATAGGGTGTCCAACGTAATTATGTCCAATAGGGTGTTTTATTCTCAATGCAGTAGTATTAGCGTGAGTGTTTAGCCAAATTGATACGTTATGTTTTTTGCAAAATATTCTCATTTCTGTTGTTGCCTGATAGTCGTATTCGTGTCCACCTAAGTTTTTAATTATTTCAGGGTCTTTAATTAGACTATTGTATGGGTCTATTAGTAAGCCTTGATAATTCCAAGCCCCTTTTATGTCTGTTGCTAGTTCTATTAGTTTTCTATATGTATATAATTCACTTGTGTCAACTATCTTAAAATGTTCGTTTATCCACTTTAAATGTTCTTCGTAACTCTTGTCACTTATTTTATTAATAGGTTTCTGTTCTAAAAATTCTACAAGTTTACGTATAACACTATAAGGCTCGTTTTCACTTGAAAATATTAGCCACTTTATACTATGTTTTTTTGAGTACAGTAACATCAAGTAAAGTATAACTGTAGTTTTACCTACGTTTGCGTGTCCTAGTATTACATTAAAGTTTCCGTACTTAAATCTTAAGTGATTGTCAAAGTCCGTAAAGCCTAATTTTAAGCCCTCTTTTATTATTCCCTTACGTATTTTATCTAAATGCTCGTAAGTCTCTTTTAAATTAATCAGCATATTGGTATTGTTTTATTGTTACTTGAAATTTATTAAAAATTTTTTATAATCATATAATATATTTATAAACATTTGTTAATGTACTTTTTTCTTTAAACCATTTGCTAACTTGTTCGTGGTCTGCAAACCATATTTTAGCTTTACAATAGCCTTTGTTTACCACCTGAAAAGGTTGTATAAACATATATTTATCAATCTTTTTTTTAGGGTTATTATGTGCTTCGTAATTAACTAATAAAAACTTTCCGTAATGTGGTATATATTTTACGTCTAATTTGTAATTGTTAATAACTATGTCTGCTTCAACTTCAGGTTCTTGTCCTAAATAACTAACTGCTTCAAATTTTATGTTTAATGTTTCAAAGTAATAGTGCGATATTATTTCTGCTAAAACTCCTTTAATATTTTGTTCCTCAGTCTTGTCACCCCAATAGTAATTTTTGCCCTTGTAATTTTTGTGCATACCTTTTACCCTATCTTTAGCTAATTCAATAGCTAAGTGGTTAAATATGTGTGGGTATTTTATTTCGTAATATTTCATAAAAAAAGGGGCAATTAAGCCCCCTGAAATTAAAAAGGTAATCCGTCGTCTTCTCGGTCAGGCATATGTGCCGCAGCAGTCACTTCTTGTTTTGGTGTAGGTTTGTAAGTAGATAAACTTCCATATAGTTTTCCGTTCTTACTTCTACAAAGTGAAATCCTTGCGTTACCTTTATTAGCGTCAAAAACTTCTTTATGCTCTATTAGCATTCTAGCAAATTTTTCTGCGTTAAATACTAGGTCGTATTCAATCCATTCTTGGTTGTTATCATTGATAAAAAAACCGTCTATTAAAACATTGTTGCTCATAATATAAATTTTAATTGTTATTCTTTTTAAAACTTTCGCTTTCGTCTTCGCCAAAAACCCCTAGTTCGTAAAACCCTGTTAATTTTAGTACTGCTCTACTCATAGCACGTTTTTCAGCCATTTCAGCAACGTACCAACTATTTGTATTTCCGTCTTTGAAAGTCATACCTTTAAATGCACTACCAAAGGTTTGTATTTTTTTGCCCTCTTTTTCTGCTACTGCTTTGAATACTGCAAAATTAGTCTCGCACTTTATTACTTCATAGTCAATGTATATCTGCTCAATAGCTTGTATTTTATCAATACCTTGTCTAGTAATAATTGTGTAATGTTGGTGCTTAAAAAAATCTTCTTTGTCTAAGTCATACTTTTTGTATAACTCTAATAGTTTGTCTTTTTTCATTGTTTACGATTTTAAATTGTTTTCTGTGTAATAATTAAAGCTAAAATTTTCTTTAGCTACTTCAAGTTGTGCGGTGTAGAAGTCAACTTGTTTTCTTAGTTTCTGCACTTCAATTTCTAGTGCGTCAATCCTTGCTCTTAAATAGTCACTCATAGGTATAAATTTTTAAAGTTTCTACAATTTATAAAAAAATCTTAATAAAAAAAAGGATAAACGTAAATTTATCCTCTTTCTATCATAAACAATAAAAACTCCTACCACAGAGCTGAAATTACGTAAATATATAAATTATAAATTAGATACCAAATTTTTGTAATGTAATATTAAGTATTCTAAATCAAAGTTGCTTAATTTAACTATACCACTAGCTTTTTGTACTAATTCGTCAGAAGTACCTGCACCGTATTCTTTTTCTAGAAATAAGCTAAATTTGTATTGTTCCCCATATCTAAAAACGTTACAACCTGAGCATTGTACTTGGCAATTAATTTCGTCCCACCTTGTTGCATAATGTTTTCTACTTTGAAAGTGTCCACATTGTAATTGTTTCCAATGGTCTTTTTTGCCACAAGTAACGCACTCAGCAGTTCCAAAAATATCTGCATTTCTTCTTCTTATATACTCGCTAAATATTTTGTCTGCTTTCTGTACTAGTTTGCTTCTTGTGGACTTCTTAGCCATTACACTATTGCGTTGTCTAGCATTTCAATCATATGTCTTATTTCACTTCGTTCAAACTTGCCTTGTATTTCTGCATTGTAAGTTTTAAATGATAGGTGGTACAAATCTTTTTCAGCGTCGTGCTTTTCTTCTTTTTTTCCTAAATGGTCAATTTTCAAATTAAATTTCATAATCATATTTTTTAACAAATTTATTAACATTAGTGGAAAGTTAAAATTTTTTTATATAACTTTCATTTTATAAAATTATTACATTTTTTTAATAAAAAAAAATTCCAATTAATTGACAAATAACATTTAATTATCATTTCAAATTATTATCAATATAGAATAATTATTTTTTAGTAATATTTATCTGTCCTGCAATTTTTTCTGCACTTCTACCAATTACATAGCCACCAATTCCTAATTGTAATAAATTCCAAAATTCGTTTTCTAGTTCAGGTATTTTCAAATCAAATAGTGGTGCTATAAATTTTGTGTAAATTACAATAAAACCAAAACTAAGCATTAAAACAGGTCTCCAACTTCTTTGCAACCAATTACCTTTTGCTTCAGCAATAATAATATCTGTTTGCATTTTCTGCAACTCTAGTTCTTTTTCTTGAATTATTTTTATTAATTCATTTTTAGCCTTTTGCCTTTCTTCGTCATTGGTAAATATATTGTCAATTACTTTGCCTATCTCGCCAATAACATTACCTGTTAAAAATTCTAGTATTTTTTTCATATTAAAATTGGTCTGAAATCCATTCGTATTCTGTTCTAGCGTCAAAGCTAGGGCAACTCTTATTGCTAAAATCTCTATGTCCGTAAACTTTTGCTCTAGAGTATAATATCTTTAAGTACATTAAAAGTTCTTCTAATGCTATCTTTTGTTGATTAGTCCTTGTGTCTTTAGGTTTACCATTTTTATCAAGTCCACCTGCATAAGCAATTCCAATGCTATCAAAATTATGTCCCCTTGTATGTGCGCCTGTTTTCTCAATAGGTCTGCACTCGTGTAATATGCCCTCTAAATCTATAAAAAAATGATAGCCAATGTCACTCCATTGTCTGTCAATAACGTGCCAAAGGTACAAATCGTCTGTTGTGACTTCTCTGCCCTCAGGTGTTGCAGTACAATGTACTATTATTTTTTCAATCTTTCGCATTGACAATCGGTTTGTAGTTTATCTAATAACCTTATACAAAATTTACTCCATTTAAAACAAATATTGCATTGTATTTTTTCTAACCAATCAGCTATTTTTCGTAATAATTTAATCATTTTTTATTGTTCATAATATACCACTTTTGTACCGTATATCCTATTGACACCAATAGTAGTGTTATTTTAAGTATTGCGTCAATGTTTGTCATACTTACTAAAAAAGTAGTGCTATTCAGAAGAAATATTTTTATGTCTTGTAGTGTCATTTTATTCTTGGTCAATGCCGAGTACCTTTAACCAAGGTTCGGCAGGGTTAATTTCATATGTTTTCCAACCGTAAGGACTTTCGGTTATATCTTGCCATAACATATCTACTGCAACACTTGTTAAATCGTCTTCTATTTCATCGTCTAGCGTTACTACATTAGGTAATAATATTTCAGTATATTCTAAGTCCTCAGGCAAATTTTTAATTTTGTTTGAGTATTGTTCAAAATCGTTAAACAAATATTTTTTATAAAGTATCATAAACTTAGTATTTCGTTTTCTGTTAGTTGTTTATTCCATACTGCTAAATTGTGTACAAAAAATCTAGTATTAGCTTGTAGTTTCCAAAACTTACCGCCAAAACTTGAAGTCGTTCCTATTTGAAAGTCTTTGTTGCTATCATATAAAGTTCCATTAATCCAAACTTGGTTTTTCTGATAAACTATTTTATTTCTGCCTAAAGGTAAAGGTACAACGGTTGTTTCATCTATTGGGTCATTAACTACTACTGCTATGCCCCCTTGATATTCGTCAGGATTATTTATGTCCCTGCCTTTATAAACGTAAAAGAAATCGGAAGCAATATCGTTTTGTTTTCTAGGCACGTCGTCTGTAACAAAAATGTCCCAATAAAAGCAATAAACGTCACCTGTTGCATATTCTAAGTGACTTCTAAAGTGTGTTTGTGTATTATATACTGCGTTACTTGTACTTATGTTTTTAATATATGGTTGTATTCCTGTTGTACTAGCCCAACTATTTTGTCCCTCAGGTGGTGCAGTAACTCTTTGCCCCCTAGTTGTTACATTAGGTTTAGCTAATAAATAAGTCTGCCCATTATCTGCTAGTGGTGTAATATAATCATTGTCTTTGTAATATTGTTTCCATTGTGCAGGTGTTAAATCAGGTTTTAATGGATATAAAGCAAAATAGCGACCTACCTGTGAAGCAGTTCCAAAACGTATTTGTATTCTATACCAACCGTTATCGTATTTTTCTACATTTACTATGCTTTTAGTGCCATAACTTGTATTGTCTAAAAATCTAACTTGCTCAGTCTCAAAATTGAATATTGCAAAATTATCAATGTTTTGATTGTTGCTAGATATTAAAAAGAATTTAAGCATTAATCCTACCTGCACGTTTTGCGTTCCTCTTTTTAAAAATACACTATAGCTTAAATCAGGTACAGTTATAAAATTATTACTTGTTCCGTAACCTACCTTTTGACTAAAAGCACCACTTAACCTTGTATATGTGCCTGTACTTGTACCTGCGGTAATCTTATATACACTATTTTCGTTAAAAGGGTCTACATCGTCTGTAACGCTTGTTATAACACTATCGTATGCAGTCCAATTATTTGTATCTAATAAATTTTCTGTAGACTTTAAATATTGTTGTGTATTACCTACCATTGAAATAGCAGGGCAACTATTGTCTTCAAAATTTGAAAAATCTATATTTGCGCGTCTGTTATCGTTACAAGCTAAACCACCGCCAATATGTTCCCAAAACCCCTGCCTGTTAAATCTTGCCTGTGGACTATTTGTTAAAAAACGTGGGTGCATTTTACCGTCATTGTAATTACTTGTATCAAAAGTAGTATCAATAGGTAATTGTCCAACTGCAAAACCATAAGACCGTAGTTGATTGCAAAAGTCACTATTAGGGTCTACGTAACCGCTAGGTGTTAACCATAATTTAGCTTCGTTCTTTATACTCATAACTTACGTTTATTTGTATTGTCTTTGTCTCGTACCAATTCATTTTTTTTGTTTAAAAATTTAAACAATAATTCTACGTTCTTTTTTTTTGGTTTGCTTTTTCGTTTCATAGTACCCACCCTACAAAATTTGCGTCTTGGTCAGGGTACATTTCCCCATTTTGGTTCTCGTTATACTCAGGAAATAAATTGCTATTAAAGCACATATAGTCTAAAAACCTGCGAGTATAAAATTGTGCAAAATTTCTGTGTTTGTCTACAAGGTAGTCAATTT
>Ga0070746_10002665_pt1 | contig 10633 bp, 9 predicted proteins | sample VirMetDEL_Mar_21_FD_77016 | JGI IMG/M metagenome (GOLD analysis project Ga0070746, IMG submission 77016) | Aqueous microbial communities from the Delaware River and Bay under freshwater to marine salinity gradient to study organic matter... | ecosystem: Environmental > Aquatic > Marine > Coastal... | reverse complement strand
AGAGGCTCAACTGCCATCACATGACCATGGAGATGGAAACCTTGCAGTCAGTAATCACTCTCATGATATGGATGCCGCATCGCAGGGTATCTCCGAAATCAATAGCTCGTCTTACCAGTTTAGCCAGAACTACAATACTGTGAATATCTCCTTCGCGGGCGGGAACGTTTCAACTAACGTCGTGACGGGTCTTAATCTACCTGTAATAAACAATGCGAACTTCAGTGTCAGCCGCCTAGGTAACGCCATGAATACCAGTAACGAATCTGCTAATATCAGTGGTAATACAGGCAATGCTGGATCTGGATCTACCCACACTCACCCTTGGTCCGGTAGCGTCAACGTTGGTGTACAGTATGTAGATTTTATCATTTGCACTAAAACTTAACATGGAGAATTGAATGAAGCACCAGCCAAAACAGAATTGCCCTTTGAATAAGTTTAAACCATGCAAGCAGTTTGATTGTGGATGGTACATTCAGGTAAGAGGAGTAGATCCGAACACAGGACAAGAGGTTGATGATTGGGGATGTGCCATGCAGTGGCTCCCAGTCCTTATGATTGAGAATTCTAGTAGACAAAGAGAGACTGCGGCTTCGGTCCAGTCTTTTAGAAATGAAGTTGTAAGTATCAATGAAGCAAACGCACTTCTTGCGTTTCAAGAGCAAAACAAGAAAGAGCAGCCACCTAAGCTGATCGATAGTAAAGAGGAATAGAACGGATGTCAAGAGCTAATGATCTAGCATCACTTATTAAGAGCGGCACTGGGATTGATTCTGATGGAGTCGGCACCGGTGCTATCTCTGAGCAGAAGATTAAGAACGGCGCAGTAACAGCCCAGAAGCTGGCGCCGGGAGCGGCAGCAACTACAGGTAAAGCGATCGCTATGTCGATCGTATTTGGATAATCAAGGAGAGTAAACAATGGCAGCGCCAAACATTGTCAACGTATCTAGTATCTACGGCAGCACTGTAGGGAAAAATATTAATAATACTGCAGACTCTGACGTAACAGTCTTAGAAGGTCGTGCTAATAAAGTCTTAAAGGTGAACATTATTCGTGCATCCAACGTTCATCCTACTGAGAACGACAGTCTGACGATTAACTTTGTTGACTCAGCTTCCAACTCATTTTCTCTCGTGCAAGACATGGAGATTGCAATCCGTCAGGCTTTACCTGCGCTGGAAGGAAGCATCTATCTTTCTGAAAGTGATAAAATTACAATGAGAAGATTAAACAACGGTAACCTTGCATCTGACTCTGCAACTATTCACGGTATCATTTCATTTGAAGAGCTGGATGACGCATAATGGGACGCAACTCTCAACTCAATGGGGGATTTAATTTAGGCTCTCCTATGGTCTACAATGAAGCTCTTAGACAACCTAGCTTTGCTTCAGTCGGAACAAGACACCGTAGATCTACGAGATTTCTTCCAGGAAAAGATTGGGCATACTACAATGGCCTGACTTCAGACACTACAGTCAATGCAAATAACGAATTGACATTAGCACCAGATTTGGGAAATTCTTTCGGAATCCATATGGCATATGATGGAAGTCGGTTTTTGATGTTAGATGAAAACACTGGAACCGACACTGTTAAAGTTTATGTGTTGTCAACTCCATACGATATTTCAACTGCAACTGAAGTTGTAGGTAACAGATTTACATCTTCTATAACTAACGGCTCGTGTTCTCTTTGGGCTAGCCCAGACGGAACGCATCTTTCTATTTCAACAAATGATAACAGTACTGGCGTAGAAAGAATTCGGACATATACGACTACAACTCCTTGGGATTTTTCTACTGTAACTAGTACTGGAGCGACGTCGCTGGGTAACATCAACACACATGGACATTCATGGACCAGCGATGGGAGATATGTTGTAGTTGCGGCAAACACGGTAGGTGATTACAATACTACTAGTAGTGCTTTAATTCTATTTGGTCCTACTTCTACTCCATATGAGTTTAATACAACTACAGTGGCGACTCATCAAGAAGCAAGTATGCTTGCTTTAACCAGCGCTAGCCCAGTAGGAAACGTCGGGACACCTGAAGGGGTGCACATTTCAGATGATGGAAGAAAAATTCTGACACTTGATAGTAGCGCAGGTCGTATTAATGAATTTACTATGTCTACTCCATTTGATTTTTCAACGCTGTCTGTCTCCGATTCAGCTTGGCTAGCGCGAAGTACAACTTCCTCTTTATATATTGAAAGAGACATGTCTGTTAAGGCTGATGGAACAAGGATCTGGGTGAGTGGAAATTATCAAGATGTATATCATTATATTACTGGCGGGAGCCAGAATCAGCTCAAACCTTAATAAATAAACAAAAGAATTATTAGAGTTAGGAAACATGGTTCGACAAATTATTTCAACAGGAACTACAGCGAATGACGGGACCGGAGATGACTTAAGATCCGGAGGGATCAAGATCAATTCCAATTTCGAAGAGCTGTACACTTTTATGCCGGGTGGACTTGTTCAGAACATTACCGGGCAAGCAGTAGTTTCTCTAGACTCTAGCACATTGTATCTGTTCAACATGGACAGCACTCCTGCTGGAAGCTTTACACTTTCAGATGGAAGCTCAGTGGGAGAGATTAAGAGAATCATCAATAAGTCTGACTCTGATGTAGATGTCTCTATTACAATCGGTTCAAGTGGACTGGCGTATCCCAAGTCCTCTACCGGTCTCACAATTACAAACAAGATCGCTTTTGATCTTATGTGGGATGGTACTGAATGGCACTTAGATAGAGACTCAGATTCAAGACTAACGATAACCTAACGGATTAGATAGATGACAGCAATCGCAACACCATCATTTAAAAAAGCAATCATCGAGAATCTGATAACTGATCTAGCAGATTCCGGAGAGACTTACTACTTAGCTATCGGTAAGTCTGATGCTTGGGATGAGAATGAAACTGTACCGACTACGGTTAATACTAGAGAAGAAGAGCGCAAGTTCAGGTCTAACATGCAGTCGATCAAGAAGATCTCTGACGGGACCTTCGCTGCGACAAGATACAACTGGTCTTCCGGTACAGTCTATAAAGCATACAGCGATGCAGTAACTCTAGCATCTCTCGGCGCATACTACGTATTCACTGAATCTCAAAGAGTCTATATCTGCATAGAGCAGGGCAAAGATGATGCCGGTGTTACTCAGATCTCGTCTGTGAATCCAGACACTATAGGTACCGGTACGGCTCCTGTAAGAACTGCAGACAACTATGTATGGAAGTACCTCTTCTCTATCACCTCTGTAAACACCAACAAGTTCCTTTCGGCTAACTTCATTCCAGTGAGCTTGATTCTTACTGCCGGCAATCTTATTGAGACTGAGCAGCTGAATGTTCAAAACTCGGCTGCAGCAGGATCTATCATTGGATATCGAGTAGTTACACCGGGTACCGACTATCCAGATAGCTGCCAGCAAGTCTCTGTTGTAGGTAATGGCTCCGGAGCAGGGGTGACTATTAAGACTCTTAACGGCGCAGTGGTCAAGGCCACCATTGAGGACTCGACTGATGGCTCTCTCAAGATCGGCTCTGGGTATGACTTTGCTGATGTAGTTATCGGTGACTCCAACAATGGAGCCGCAGTCATCAGGCCAATCGTTTCTATTAAAGGCCTTGGTGCAGATCCAAGAGAGGATATTAATGCCAATCATATCATGTTCAACTCGCAGCCTTCAGGCAGCGAATCAGGAGACTTCCTGGTAGGTACAGGGGCTGACTTCCGCCAGGTTGGAATCTTAAGGAATCCAAAGAACTTCAATGATTCTGACTTTACTGAAACGACTGGATCTGCGTTGAGAAAGCTTCAGTTGAATCCTGCGTCTGTAACCGGAACGTTTCCTGTAGATGCAGTGATCAGAGGGCAGAGCTCAAACGCGGCTGCTTATGTAGATAAGTATGATGCTGTAAATAACATCATTTATTTCCACCAGAATGAAGGTACTGGGTTTACTCAATTCTCTAACGGAGAGGCTATTGTAGACTCAGATAACTCAGCTTCTAACCAAGCGAACCTTTCAAGTGTGGATTCTGATGGTGAAGTCAATGCATTTAGCGGAGACGTTCTCTACATTGAAAATAAGAGTCCTGTTTCTAGAGATGCGGCTCAGACAGAAGATATTAAGATAATCTTTAAGCTTTAAGGTACTCAGATGACTGACTTTACAAACACGACATTTCAAAACACTTATAAGGATGATTTTGTCGATTCTGATAACTATCACCGCATCCTATTCAATTCTGGTAGGACTCTTCAGGCGCGTGAACTTACTCAGCTCCAGACAATCATTCAGACCGAAGTGTCCAGGTTCGGGGATCATGTATTTAAAGACGGCTCCTTAGTTATTCCTGGAGGCCTTTCCCTCGATACAATTGAGTTTGTAAAGCTTGATGGTAACCCTGACATCTCTGCCTTTGCTGTAGGCGACGTCATCACTGAAGATGTCAGCGGCGTGAAGGCCAAGATCTTACGAATCGAGCAGTACGTCAGCTCTTCTGAACCTGCAACCTTTTACATCACGTATACAGATGCAAACGGCCAGGTACCTACTACATCTCCTATCAGGTTCACTCCATACAACTCGGGTACGGGTATCGGCGTACTCAGAAAGTCCGGAGCATCTGTAAATGTTCAGGTGACAAACACTACAGAAGATCCTGCTGTAGGAGCTGGAACGGCCGTATCGGTTGCAACAGGAAGCTTCTATGCTCTTAAGCACTTTGTCCAGTGCAATCCTCAGACAGTCATGGTTGCTAAGTATAGCGCAACTCCTACAGTCGACATTGGGTTTAAAGTCACCGAAAGCATCGTGACTGCAGAAGATGAGTCTGCACTCTACGATAATCAGAACGTTCTTCCTAATGAGACTGCGCCTGGTGCTGACAGGTACAAGATCAATCTTGAACTCACTACATCTGATGTTATTGACTCAGATGAAAACTTTATCTACTTGAACCGATTAGTAGAAGGTGAGTTCTTAAAAGAGATCGACAGAAGTACATACAACATTATCGGAGAAGAGTCTGCACTTCGTACATTTGAAGAGTCCGGCGACTATATCGTTGAGAGCCTAGACTTAGACTTTACTCCTGATTCAGACGCAGGCTTAGTAGCTGAGCTTGGACCAGGTATTGCATACATCAAAGGTTATAGGTTTAATCAGCAGTCGACTCTTCCTATTAAAGTAAACAAGGCAAGAGACTTCCAACAGATTGAGAACGATACTGTATCTGCGTACTTTGGAAACTACCTGAACATCGATGGAACTACTATCAAGGGAGTACCGAACATCGATGTGTTTGAAGTTCAGACTCTTTATGATAACGTTAACTTAGGTGGACAAAACATCGGTACGGCCAGGGTACGTCAGGTTGAACAGAACGGTGCAGACTACAAGTACTACCTGTTTGATGTTAACATTAATCCTGGATACAAGTTCACTGCAGCCAAGAGTATCGGAACCAGCTCTACAAGCTACGGTAACATCATTACAGAGAACAATGTAGCTGTACTTAAAGAAGCTGATGAGAATAACCTGTTCTTTGATCTTCCTAGAATTCGTCCCAAGTCATTTGATGATATTCAGTTTATCGTTCAGCGTAGAATCTCTGGGCTGACAACCGACGGTAGTGGCGTTGAAACTATCGACGTAGATGTTTCTGGATCTGAAGCATTCACTAACACTACTACCTGGATCGCAGCATTTGACTCCGATGGTGGGCATGTTGCACCTGTAATCACCCTTCAGCAGGTAACAAACGCAAATGACCGAGCACAGCTGGACTTTGGAGCTACATATGCCAACAAGAACTTTGAGGTTCTGGTTGCGGTTCAGAAGTCTTATACTCCAGCAAGTGCAGTCATCAGATCGAAGACTATCACAAACACTACAGTGACTACTACAATTGATTCTGATGGAAGCGGTATCCTCTATATTCCTCTGTCTAAAGCAGACATTTACAATGTAACTAGAGTCACTGACTCAGACTCAGATGGCGTAGACCTGTCCGGATTCTTTACACTAGATAATGGGCAGAGAGATAACTTCTACGGTGAGGGTAGACTCATCCTCAACACTGGAGTTACAGCTCCATCCGGAAACGTATTCGTTAGATACGACTACTTTGCACATGGGACTGGCCACTTCTTTGGTCCTACATCCTACACCGGATTGAATCTGGATAGTATTCCTACATACACCACAAAGCTCGGCGAAGAAGTTGAGCTAAGAAACGTATTAGACTTTAGACCAAGAAAAGGTGATGGAGACACTGAGTACTCTACTGGCACTGCTATTGTCAATGAGATTCCTACAAACACTAGCCTAATCACTTCAGATATTGAGTACTATCTCCCTAGAAGAGACATCTTGGTTCTTACTGCAAACAATGAAGTTGAGTATATTGAAGGAACTAGCTCCTTTAATCCAGTGTACCCAACTACACCTAATGATGCAATGAAGATCTATGAGATTGATCTTGAAGCTTACACTGATGATGAAGATGATGTAGACTTCTCTTCTATCGGTAACATCAGATACACTATGGCAGATATCGCTAGACTTGAAGACAGGATTGAAAGGGTAGAAGAGACTACTACCCTCAGCCTCCTTGAGTTAAATGCAGCAAACATTGAAGTTCTCGATGATAGCGGAAACAACCGGTTTAAGAACGGGTTCTTTGCTGATAACTTTGAGACTAATGACTTTGTAGATATCAGCACCGGCGAGTTCTTTGCTTCCTTTGATGAAGATCAGGACTTGATCCAGCCTCTGTTTACGAGTAAGAGTGCAAACCTCTTTGTAGACTCCGCAGCATCTTCTGGAGTGACTGTAGCCGGAGAGCTTGTCATGCTGGCTTATAACGACTCCGCAGTCATCTCTCAGCTAGTAGCATCTGAGACTGAAAACGTCAATCCATTCGCAATCATCTCTCATGTAGGTTCTATTGAGATGGTGCCTTCGGTTGACAACTGGACTGAAGTCAATGAAGTCAGAAACGGCCGGTTGATCGTTCAGCCTAGAAGAGTAGCTCAAAGAGTTCAGTTAAGAAGAAGAGCAATTGCTAGTATTGACTGGCGCAGAACTAGAAATGGAAGACTTGCTGCTAGAAGACGTATTCGCCGTAGGCTTCCATTCTCTCTTAGAACTATCATTTTAAGAAATAGAAGAAATGCAAGACGGATTCGTCCTTTACCCGAGGTGAACCAGCAGTGGAACGTAACTTCAACTACAAGAAGAACTCAAGCCGGCACCACTGTCACCACTGTAAGAGAAAGAACCGAGCTTTCTGACTTTATCAGACCTAGACTGGTATTCTTCCGTGCACGTGGCCTGCGTCCACGCAGCAGACACTTTGCTTTCTTTGATGGTACTTCTGTTACTAACTTTGTTCGCCAAGAGTCATCTGTAAACAGAAACTCTATTAGAAGGTTAGGTGGTGGACAATTCCGCGGATCTGTAAATCACCCTGATGGAGACACAGTACTTACAAGTGACAGCGCCGGAGAACTTATCGGATCGTTCTTTATTCCAGCAAACAGATTCCAGACCGGCGACAGGGAGTTCAAGCTGATTGATATCAGTGTGGATGATGAAGATGCTGCTCTTTCTCATGCCAGCAGCACCTACAGTGCCAATGGTACAGTGATTACTAGAGAGATCAGCACTCGATTCATTCCTCGACCAAGACCAAGAAGACGTCGCAGAAGATCCAGAAGAAGAGATCCGCTGGCGCAATCGTTCCAGCTTCCAATGGAGACGGGTGGATTCGTCAGCAAGATCGATGTATTCTTCAAGACACGGCCGACTGAGAACATTCCGATTAGAATGCAGATTCGTCCTATGATTGCTGGTGTTCCTTCTGAGGAATTCCTTGCTGAGACTACAGTGTTTAGAGATGAAGTCCAGATCCCTGGAGATCTGGATGACATGACGACAATCGCATCTAGTCCTACTAGCTTCCCATTCGAAGAACCTGTGTACCTGCAGCCTGAAACAGAGTACTGCTTTGTCCTCTTAGCAGATACTAATGATTATAATGTCTACGTTGCAAAGGCAGGTGACTTTGAGATCGGTACTACTGAAAGAAGAATCAGACGTCAACCTACCCTCGGATCTATGTTCTTATCACAGAACTCTAGAACCTGGACACCTGACCAGTCCAGAGATCTGATGTTTGAGATCTATGCAGCATCCTTTAGCACTGGTAGTACCGGCACTGCATACTTAAGAAATGATGATATTGAGCCAGACCTTCTTGGTAACAACCCAATCTTTATCGATTCAGGCGAAACTGATGTATTCATCAGGCACCCTAACAGTGGATTGATGAAAGGCGACACAGTTGTTATCGATGGATTAGATTCCAACGGAGACTACGGAGGAATTACTGGGACCTCTATCCTTGGCAACAGGACAGTTCAGCGTGTAGACGGATACGGTATCTTGATCACTGCAGATTCTGCTGCAACTTCATCCACCGTCACCGGAGGAGACTCGGTCACTGCTACTCAAAACATAATGTTTGACAGGGTTGTGCCTAACATCGAAACGTTTATTCGACCAGAAGTATCCTTGACCCTGTCAGCTAACTTTATCAATGGTGTATCGCTGTCTGGAGCAAATGAAGTGACTCAGACAGTAGGATACTCTGCGTCTACTACAAACCACATCTTTGACGGAAACGAGCCTATCATCCTTGAAGCTCCATCGATGGTTGCTGGTAGAACCCTAGAGGTAACTAACTTAGGTGCAAATAGATCTGCCAATATAACTGCAAGCTTCAGTACGACTAACAAGTGGCTGTCTCCAGTCATCGATATGCAGACGGCTGAGTTGGGCTTATTCAACAATATCATTGATGATCAAGTGGACTCAGTGGGGCTGGAAACGGCCCTGACCAATGCTCCAGTTAGCTACGTTGCGGAAACCGATCCTGTTGACGGGACTGCTCTTGCTAAGTATGTTTCTTCAAACATTAATCTTGAAGAGCCGGCAGTAGGCCTTAAGATCTTCATCGGTGCAAACAGGCCTTCTGGCTCTAATATCGATGTTTACTACAAGCTAGTATCTGCAGGTGAAGATACTGCTATTGAAGATATCAATTGGGTATACGTCAGTGAAGAGAGTAACAATCCTACAGATGATGATCCATCGGTCTACAGAGAGTATGAGTACCTGATCGGCGGAAACACTGGAACTCTTGATCCATTCTCTACCTTCAAGATCAAAGTAGTGTTTAGATCTGGAAATACATCTAAGGTTCCAAGACTTAGAGATATTAGGGCAATCGCTTTAGGAACATAATATGTCATTGATTAAAGTTGAAGGGCACGATTATCTTTACAGAAATGAAAGTGGTGCCATCGTTAACATGAATAAAAAAGGTCTGGCTCAGGCCAAGATGCAGAAGAAAAAGAGAGAAAAAGAGAAGAGACGTATCGAGAATCTTGAGGAAGAAGTTTTGCAATTAAAAAGAATGATCCAAACGATTATCGATAAGCAATAATAAAATGCGGTAGATCACTGGATTGTTCCTACTAATACTGATCAGGTATCATTCCTGTTCAAGAAATAATTTATATAATTTGAGGTAATATAATGTTTAATCGAAGGCCTATTATCGAATTTGTGTCTATTGATCCCGCGTTTAGTTATGTTCCAAAACCGGATAATGCTAGGAAGTTTTTACCTAAGTGGATTAAATCTTTAAAGGAGGAAACCTTCGAAGGAGATCTAAAAGAAAAAGGCGGAAGAGGATTAGATACAGTACGGAAATGCGTTCCCTTTTTGGATGCAATGAAGATTGGATATTCTATTCCTGCTCCTTGTGACATTTGGATTAAAATCATCCAAAATGGTGCTGCATTTGAACATGAAGTGAGATCTAGTATTAATTTAGCAGGAAATGTTTCTGAGGTGGTCTCTCAACATGATCCTCGACAAATGGGAAACAGTCCATATAGAGGATTGATTTTGAAGTTTATTAATCCATGGAAGATTAACACTAGAAAAGGATATTCATGTTTGTTTGTGAATCCCATCAATTCTGGTAATAAATACTTTGAATCGTTTACAGGTGTAGTTGATACTGATAACTATAATAACATTGTCAACTTTCCGTTTAGAATATTAAATCCCGATAATAAGCCGGAGTTCGAATTCATGATTAAAAGGGGAGAACCTATTGTTCAGGTAATTCCATTTAAAAGATCTGATGTATATTCAAAATCTAATGTTCGAAATGCCTCTTTACAAGAATGGAAAAGTGAGATGAGGGATAAAGATTATGTTGCTGGTAATTTTTCGTGGTATCGTGAACACATTGTAGAAAAAAAGATTACTTTGGAGAAGTAAAAGTTGGTTGATTGATCCAAGATTTGAGAGCAATCGCCTTAGGAAAATTTAGAGAATGAAATTAATGAACTAAAGAGCTTGGTTCAAGCTTTGGCTGAATCCAATTGATTATAAATAGTTATATCTATCAAAATCGTTTAAGAAGAAGCTTATGACTAAATACTCAGATCTACAGGTTCATCAAGGGGAAGATATTTCATTTCGACTTGAAATTGTAGATGAAAACGGTGCTGTTAAAGATT
>Ga0070746_10002661_pt1 | contig 10641 bp, 11 predicted proteins | sample VirMetDEL_Mar_21_FD_77016 | JGI IMG/M metagenome (GOLD analysis project Ga0070746, IMG submission 77016) | Aqueous microbial communities from the Delaware River and Bay under freshwater to marine salinity gradient to study organic matter... | ecosystem: Environmental > Aquatic > Marine >... | reverse complement strand
TTCTCAGCGTCGTCAACGTCGTCTTCTAATATTTGGTTGATAAACTCTTTGTATATATCGACAACAACTTTTTTATCTTCTTTGTTCTGTATAAAACCGTAGTATCTACGCATCCAGCGTTTTTTAGATCCACCAGTTAAAAATTCGTCATCTTCAAGACACACAATATAAAAATCACCTTCTCTAGTCCAGTTTAAATTAGTTAAATATTTCATACGTCGCATAAAACCTAGAGCGTGAACTCTTAACGCAGTATCAGTTGGAATCTTAATTTTAACTAATGCAGATTCGTTTAACAGCATTAACGTATCAAAAGCGTCGTTGTCCCAATCGCCAAATTTCTTGCTTTTCTTAAAGCCTAAATCTTTTAGTGTTTCAAATCTTTTCATATTTTTACCCTCATAAAATAAAAAAGCAAGGAGTTACCTTGCTGTTTTAAAAGTATATTCACCCATACCTTTAACGTCGTTGAGATGCTTTACCGATAAGTCGTAAAACAAATTACACGCCCCGTTACCACCACTTTTAGCCATCGTTTCAAACTGGAACTGTGACGATCCTAAAAACACTTTTTTAAACGCCTTCTTGAATTTATCAGGCGGTATATTTAGGTTGTCGTGCCAGATCCGATAAAACACGGTCTGTGGTGTAGTTTTCCAGAACATATTTGTTTGTGAAAATTCGCCAAATATATCTGAAATCTCTTTGACATAGGTTGCCATAGTTTTAACGTCTTCTTTAGTAATTGTCCTAAAATCACTTACTACTTTAACCGCTGAACCAGTATAACCACCCTTAAAGGTTTTATGTCGGATTGCACATAAATGATTACCTACAATATTTTTAGCTTTCATATATTGTTTCCCGCCATAGACCGAACACGGAATGTCTTTAAGGATTTGTTTACCCATCGGAATAGTGTCCCAGTATATTTTAAGGAAGTCGTCAGCACTTTGCTTCGTTCCTGAGTTCCATAACCCGAACACTTCACGTTCTTGGTCAATCGTTAAGTCACGATATACCGCAACCCAGACTTCAATACTAAAAGTTGGATCGAAGTTTAACATCTCAGATATTGCTTCAAAACGGTGGTTTCCGTCAAGTAGCATCTTTGTTCCGTCTTCTCGTTCATTAACTACAAACACCGAGTCGAAATGTTCACCAGCTTTTAGCAATTGCACTAATTTAGCAACTGCACCAGTTCTAATTTGTCGTCTTTGTTTTTCGTCAAATACGAAAACGTCTTTGTTACTGTGGTTGATTTCAACCTTCTTCATTACGTACTTTATTTGATTCATTTTCTTTCTCCGCTAACTTTTAATCTGTTCTGATGTTGTCAGTTAGCTTATGAGTCTGATTTATCCAATATAGTCTATTTTCTCGTCGTTGTTTTCATGAAGCATTACATCTATCACTGCCATACACTCAGGTATATCATCATATTCAACCGATTCTCCGTTGAATTTAATCACGCCTGTTTGCGTACTGTAGCTATGTATCTTTATTTCTTTTTTCATAATAACACCCATGAAGCACCCGAAGCTTCATAAACTACTCTAACTTTACTCCTTTATATATATTTGTGTACTACAGTATATAATATACAAGATATAGCATATTATTTATAAACAACAAATGCTATATACTTGCGTTTATTCTCGCCATCAGGCACGACGTGGGTCTTAATATCCACGATTTTATGCTCTTTGCCGAAATTGTTCAAGTCTTCTTTCAAATCTCTGTTGTTTGATTGTTCAAATACTTCTATGTTCATTTTGTTATGTCCTCAAATATTTCTTCAAAAATTGCTGGTGGTATAACACCTCTCAGTTTTGCACCTTTAATCCCTTGAGTGCCAGTCATCGATCCTCTAGGTGCTGCAACGTGGCAAGGCATACCGTTCTTACAAGGTGCTTTAGGTTGCCATTCTTTACAATTAGTCCAGATGTCAGTCGGTTTCATTCTATCGTCACCGTATTGGCAATAAGTCACAGTATGTCTTACATAATCAGTTAAACCGTGCTTGGCGAATAACGGATCAATAAGCTTTCGCAACATTCCTCTGGGGTTTTCGATAAACCAATGCTTCGGTTTAGTTTCTGCAATTATCCTGATAGTATGCTCAACTAACGCTAAACCAAGCTTGGCGTTTTGTGTTTTCGGTTCTCTGGTATCTTTATCCCAATGTCTACCGATACTTGCAACACTAAACGCAGTACAAGGCGGTGAAGTCCACATCACATCAACATCAACAGAATCAATATGTTTAATATCAAAACTTAATATATCAACAGTTATATCTGGATTTAGATCAGGATTGTTGTCAATCGTCAGTGTATCGTGTCCTTGAGCTTCTGCAACTTTACTGAAGCTTTTTGTACCGCTAAATAATTCTACTGTTTGCATTTTAGTTTACCTTCTTTCAATAATTCTTTAAACGTGATAATATGAACTCCCTGTGATTTAGTTAAACACCATACGTTTACGGTGATTTGTTGATCTAACATTTTTTTAAACGTCAAAAGCTGACCCTCAGTGAAGTGGTTCTTTAAGTTAAGAGTATCGCCAAAACCGCTTTTTACTTCCCACCAAATAGTTTCGCCTTTGTAAAATATAACATAATCAGGAAGACCGACAACAGCACTGCCACCGCCACCCATCATCTTAAAGTCTGGGATCTTTTTAATTAATGAATTAGGATATTGCTTTTTAGCCCAGTTGCGAAACTTAGTTTCACTACTCGTCAAGCTCAATCACCTCGAAGTCCTGTGTAAATATCGCTTTACGTTCCATAGAGTGTTTCTTGAACCATTTAGTATCATCAAGAAAATCGTGCACAATCGCTTTTTCTTTATTGTCGTGGGTTCGTAACACCCTACCAATACGTTGAACTACTTTAATAAAACTTTTCCCTGAACCACCAAGGATCAAGGTTTGTAAATGCGGAATATCTACGCCTTGGTCAAATATACTTGTTGCAATTATAATGCGGTGGTCCGTATCAGTTCTGTCTTTACTCTTCCCGTGTAGAAAAACACAGTCTTCATTTAATAGTAGTTCAAGCAATAACTCGCCGTGTTCAATCCTGTCCACCAGTATTAAAACGTGACCACTAGATTGTTTTGCTAGATCAGCAATCTTTTTATTACGCTCATAATTATTAACAATATTTTCCTCATACGCTTCTGGGTAGTCCATAAATGGGCTAGAATCGCTTTTTATTTTATGGTAGTAAACAGTCGCATCAACTAAAAACCCTCGGGAAATCAAATCTCTGAGCGTTACAGAGTACACTATCTCACCAAGCACCGCTTCAACCTTCATATTATCGTTGTCACGCATCATCGGCGTTGCTGATAATCCAATAGTGATAGCATTCTCTGAAAGATTTAAACCGATTAATTGTAAAGTCTTCGCTGCAACAATATGACATTCATCAAAGACCACCAGTTTAAACTGCTGAATAAACGGTTTACTTTTTAATGATTGAAAAGTAGAAACAATCACGTTCTTGGTTGTGATGCGTTCTTCCCACTGTAACTTTAGATCTAATGTCGGTACAACTACCAGCGTTGGTAATTCAACCGCTTCAATAAGTGCAAGTGCTGTTCGAGTTTTACCAGCACCTGTCGGAAGTGATAAAATACCGCCTCGGTTAGAATTAAGTGCCTTAATTGCGTTTAGTTGGTAATCCCTTAGTCCTTTATCCTTGATTTGTAAATCTTGCGTTATAGGGCTTGTATCGAGGTCTAAGACGTATTCGATACTATTTGCATCAAACAATTTAAGAACTCGATTAAGTAATCCAATACCGAACCGCTGGCGTTTTGGTTGATAAAGTTTAACAATCGCCCAAAGTGGATTAGGGAAGTAACCGTTCCGCTTGTAGCTTAGTTCAGTATTAAGTAAATTAAAAACAAAAGGTTCAATGGGCTTAGAGGGTGTATGAAAAAAAGAGAGGTAGACCCATCGACCCTTTTGTCTAAAAATGTAAGTCATAAAAAAAGCGGGATTATACCCACTCGTTTTTATCTTTGTCCAAAGCTTTAAACTCACCATTAATTGGAGTAGTGACTGCGTAATTATCACCGTCACGGTCTTTCATACCATCCTTAACGTGAGCAATCTTTAGTTCTACGCCTTCAATCTTTTTAAGTTTCTTGAAGATAGCTTTAATTTTTCCGAACTGTTCCCAGCTAGAGATAGTATATGTTGCACCTTCAGTAGTCGTGATTTCATAACAGTAGTCTACGTTTGATAAACTCTTATTGAATGAACCACCATCCTTCTTCTGCACAACACATTGAGCACCTTCTAATTTAGAAACTTTCTTTACAGTAAACGAAACTTCTTCACCCACTTTCGGGTTACTGATAAATTGGTTACCAGCAGTTAGCTCGTCTAATGTAAGACCATCGTTGTCCGAATCACCCAGGAACTCGTCCTGTACTTTCAATTCTTGTTCTTTTGACATATTTTTTTACCTTTGACTAAATTGGATTAAAACCCATCAGTCCAGTGAATATAATATATATTGCCTTTTATATATCTTTCGGTTATTCCCCAAACTCGAAGTTTCTCCAAATCACTTTCCATAAGTTTGGGCGTTTAGGGTGGTATTTGTGGCAGTGTTTAATAACACCATCACAAAACATACACCGACCACAGGCAATACAATATCTTCTTTCGTGTAACGATTTCATTTTATAAACGGATCTAGTTCGTGGTACACTTTGTCCAGGAACAGTTCTTCAATCGTCAGTGTACGTGCTTCCTCCGGTGTACAGTACTTTTTAGTTTTTCCGACATCGCCGAGCGTTTTGTTGGGAATTAAGATATGCGAACCCTCGCCAAAGTGCTGTGCAATCTGACACTGGATGTTGGTTGTTGATTTATAACTCTCAGGGTTTCGCACGTTATATAGTCTACCGATTAACGTAATATCTTTTTCGAGTTCTTCGTTAATTAGTTTGTCAATAAAGTCTTTGTCAAACTTAATGTCGGTGCGTTCAAGCATCAACGGTTTAAGTTTATTAAAAATCAACTGACCCAGCTGACTGGCATCGCCCTTGATTACTGGGATGCCCTTAACAACAAGTTTGCCTGATTTATTAATACCAACATAATGTTTTTTCTTGAACAGCCAAACTTTATCAAACTCGTCATCGACATCCAAAACGAAAGTTTCTGCTGGGAATGGCATATGAGCTTGAATTATTGCAATAACACTTTTGGAATAATCCAACAAATTCTGAACCGTTTTACCGTTTGGAATCTTTACAAAGATTGAATCAGTATCACCATACAAAACTTTATACCCAGCTTCCTCGAACTTCTCACGGGTGTATTGGATCGTTTTTCTACCGATAGCAGTACAGTCGCCACTTGTATTCATATTAAAAACATTTTTGAAAATCGGACTGCCCGAGATACCGTAAATTGAGTTTATCGCAATCTTATACCCAAGCTCACGTGGGTCTTTTGCTTGTTTAAGCGTGTTTCGTTTATTAAACAAGTCCTGTAATACTTTGTCCACCTTGCCCTGCCACCCGAGCTGATACGTGCCTTTCACTGGGAAAAATCCGTTACCAGTCCAACCCTCATCAGCTGGGGAAAAGAGATTACACTGGAACATAATGTGTGGGTATAGACTCGCAAAGTCTAAGTAAGCGACATTCTCAGCATATTCCGTTTGTGGTTCAAGCACAAAACCACCATCGTTCTCTGGACGCTTGAGTTTTTTTATTGGATCATCTTCAAACTCTAAGGGTAAATCAGCAAGATGGCAGACCGCTGAGTATGCAAAACTACCTGTGGAGCTACGGATATAGTTGAACTTTCGGATATTATCGTCAGGTACTAACTCACGAAATCCGTCAAAGTACGTCACATAATACTCAAAAATACGACGTGTTACATCTATATCTTTATAGAGATACGTGAATATCTCTTGGAGCTGTTCAGCGGTCCAATCATCTTGCTTAAAGAGTTTGTAGTCAATATCACCCTTGCTCACTGGTATCCCGAGAGCTTGGGCGACTGTATTAAGTTTACGGTTTTTAAGGACACTTGCCAGCATCTTACCTTCTGGGGTTTTAATAATGACTTCACGGTTCGGTCTACGCCGTGGTAGATCGTATAAAACCAACAAACAATCCAAGACGATTTTATAATCCATGTTGAACTGGTTCGTACCGTTCTCCATTATTGGTCCATCGAATAGTTTGTTATTAAACCCGACAAGAACTCTATGGTCGTCAATCAGTTGTTGGATTCGTTCACGGTTTGAAATATGGCACATAATATACTTTTCATACTTGTATGAATAAAAACCGACAAACTTAACCTTGGAGGTATCTAGGTCGAATGAATCACATTCTATATCGTAGACAAGTACGTCGTTAATGTACGGGTGTGCAAGCACTCTTTCGTTATCCGTTTTGTAGTTCACGAAACGGTCTTTAATCATCCTTCAATCACCATTTCCTCTTCATCAGCTTTGAACTTTGCATTTATCCAAATATATTCGTAATCACCTTCAATCTTTTTTCGTGATTTTTGTGATCCGAAACGATTCATATGCTTTGTAATCTTCTGAGCAGTTTCAGGAGTTAGTTCGTGCTGCATACAATATCTTGAATAAGCCGAGCTTAACGCTGACGCTGTTATATACGAATCAGGTGCAAAGTCTTTTTCAATCATATCCTCAATAAATGCGGAGAATGAACTGCTCTTTCTAAACCACGTTTTACGAATCTCGTTTGTTGATGTATTGTTCGTGAAACATTTCTGTTTAAGTAAACGATCCAGCCCATCTAAAGCCCAGTTTAATAACCCTGATAATTCTCGCTCTGTTATAATTTTATCAAGTATTGCAGTATCAATCTTCTTGTGATGCGGTTCAGTTGGTTTATCGACAAACTTATACATAAAGTCAATTATTATCCATCGATCCCAAAAACCGTCACTGTTGTCAGTTGTTTGTGGTAATGTATTCGCTGCAAATATCATCTTTGCATAATTACGGAAGTTCACTTCTGAAAGAAACTTTCTATCGGCAGTCATTAAATCACGACCTGTCAGATTCTTGAAAATTCCAGTGTTTGAAAGTTCTTTATCAGATAGATCGCCTGAGAGATTAGCCATTTTATGCAGCAGTCGTTGCGTTGCCCATTTATCGTCAACTAATTGTTGAAGGGTTACGTTGCAAACATTATTCTTACCTAAGAAACTTTCCATTAAGCCGAGTAATTTTCCTTTACCGTTTCTACCGTTACCAATAAACATCCACGCTTTTTCAAATCTATATTCACGATAGAGTAAATAACCGAATAGCTCTTGTATGCTATTAAGGTCTTTCTCGTCACGTAGTATATCTTTAAGAAATCGCATTATAGCGTCAGGCTTTACTTTCGGTTGATAAAACACTGGAAGCTTACTAAAAAACCTGTACTTAGGGTTAAAGTCAATAATTTCTCTTGTGTTAATATTAAGCAACCCGTTCTGAATAGCAACCAGTTCAGTTGTTTCGTTTGAGAAGAAGAACTCTTTCTCAATATATGTTAATGAACAAATTTTATTACAGACTTCGTTTGCAAAAGTAACTCTATAAAGTGGTCCAAATATTTCGTTGCAAAATTCATAGAGATAGGTTCGAGCGTGTTGCACATAGATTCCGTCTTTGTAAATCCACATTTCAAGCTCTTTATCTGAGCGAATAGTATAAACCTTATTTAATTTTATGAACTCATTAGCAAGTAGTTCAACTGCTTTATTTCGTGTCTTTGGGTCTTTATAATATTCAAGCACTTTAATCCTGAAATTGTTCTCAAGCCCTGCTTTACTAAGTAACACATTTTTCGCTGTTTGAAAATCAACATCGTGCATTTGCTGATAGAGTTGAAAGATAGATCCTGTTTTATTACAGTGGAAACAATACCAAACATTATCAGTGTACGAGAAACACTTCCCACCGACTGATTCGTGCCCGAGCGGGCACATCGTTGGGTTTCTGTCTTGTGCATCAGGTGGTAGAATATCTTTTATTCTGATTTTTTGTTTAATCATTTTACAGACTGGGTCAAATTCAATCGGTGTATAATCACGTTCTATCTTTTCATCGACCGTTGTCATCTCGACATTACTACCGCAGTCGTTAATAATTTCAAGCAAGAATTTATAGTCTATTGTCTGGATTTCTGTTGGGTTTACGATTTCATAAATCTTACCGTTGAACATCTTACTATTAGGTCCAACAACATACGTGCCTTTCCCCTGTAGATCCATTATTCGCTCACCGTCAGTGTTGTTTATCCTGAGCGTTTTCGGTTCACCGTTTTGCACATAAAAATAGAAATGATACAATTGTTTCCCAGCAGTTTTGACGATAAATGTATTCATCATCTGCGGCACTTTCATTAGTTTCTCTTGAATTTCTTTTGAATCACAATCCAATACTACTAAATTATTATGACCGCATAACACCCCATATATCTGAGGATTTTTTTCAACCATCTCATTAAATGAGTAGTTCGCCTTTGTAGTCCACTCCTTTTCAGTTGCTCTTTTATCACCGTTGCACATCACAAATCGCTGATTTTTCAGCTGTTCCACTAGAATATTTTCCACCATCTTTCTCTACCGATGCCAAAAAAATTGGCACGTATATATCACTATAGTAGATTATTTATATATCTTTCTATTTTAATTCAATTTTTTAGACCTTTTAGTTCTAATTCAGTTTATTTATAAAGAAAATCCATAAAAGCTAAAAAACAGAGTTATTTGACCCCATATATATAAAATTGGATATTTTAAGAAATATATAGGTAATAGGAAAAACAAAGGTTTTTTAGCTTTTTTAGATTCTTTATAAATAAACTGATTATTGAAAAAGAATGTGCATTTGTTGGAAACCTTTATAAATAAATACTACCGTATATATTATATGAGTAAAAAACGAATTCTAGTGACAATTGATGAAGATGATTGGTTGTACTTGGTTGATCGTGGAATTTCACGTTCTGGATTGTTGCGTCAAGCGGTGAGTAAATTAAAGTCTGCTGAGTTTGAATATGATTATAGGGAAGGTGTTGTAAATGGGCGAATTTCCAAATAAAGCTACTCAATTTAAATCTGGTAAAAAACAGGTCGAAATTGCAAGAGCTGCTGGGAAGAAAAGACCTAAGTCAACAATCAACTATTCCATACGCAAGAAAGTTGAATGGATGATGAAGGATGGTTACTCACAAGAGGAAGCTGAAAAGGTTTTATTGATGGCACGTGACCCACAAGCGTCGGCTGATGACTTGTATGATAAAATGGAGAAGTTTCACCAAGAGGGTCGAATAACAGATAAAGACTTTTTACATTTTAAAGGTCAGTTTCACAGACTGACACACGGTGACAAGCTTAATGTCACACAAAAAACAATCAATTTTAATGTTGAGTTGAATACAGAAGAAGTACAGGAGTTGAACGAATTATTAAATGATTGAGCGAAGGGTAACATTTGAACAATGTAAAAGGGTGTTAAATAGTGGTAAGCCTCGAAAGTTTATTACACGAGCATTGTATAGTCTTTTTGAGAACCCTGATAACTTTGAAGTGTTCTGTCGTTTCTGTTTACGTTCAGCGTTCTCTAAACCATTTGCTGACTTTCATACAGAGATATTTGAGACTTTTAATAGTCCTGGTGATTCAGTAGTTGCTGCACCTAGGGGGCATGGTAAATCTACCTTAATTGGATTGGGGTATGTTATTTGGTTATTGTTATACAAAAAAGAAAAGTATATTGTTTACACTTCACAGAACCACGAGAAGTCTGTGCAGTTTCTTGAACCTATTAAACACGAGATTCAGAACAATAAGATGATTCAGTTTATTTACGGTAGTTTTAAGATTCACGCTGTTAAGGATGATGAACTCGGTGGTCGTGACCGAGAGGATTGTTTTGATTATAGGTCGATTCGTGTTCAGGCGTTATCTTATGAGAAGAACATCCGTGGTTTAAAGTTTGGATCATCACGACCATCATTGATTGTGTTGGACGATATTGATGACGACCAGCGATGTTTGAACGCTGATCTACGTCGTAAAGACGCTGATAAATTAAATAAACAGATTGTACCGTCGGTCGATCCAGAGAACGGTAAGATTAAAATGATTGGTACAATCTTACATCATGATTCTTTGTTAGCGAAGCAATTGAGAATACATAACGGAAAAATATACAAAGCATTGAAAGAGAATGGCGAACCCCTCTTTCCTGCTTTGTATTCTATTGATAAGTTAATGGAACGTAAACGTGTAATGGGTTCTTCATCATTCGAGAGTGAGTATATGAACAATCCAGTTGATGATGAAAATGCGATTATCAATCCTGAGTGGGTTACTGCAGCATTTGACGAATCGTTATCTTTCTTTGACCCGCTCAAGGATTATGATTTAAAGTATCAGGGTATAGACTTTGCGTTTAGCGATAGAACAACTGCTGACAAGTCGGTGTTCTTAGGTCTTGGTTTGATTGGTGATAAATACGAAATATTTCAGTGTATTGTTAAGAAAGGTTTAACAATAACTCAACAATTCGATTTTATTAATATGTTACAAGGCACTGTGCAGTATGATGATAACGCTTTA
>Ga0070746_10002659_pt1 | contig 10642 bp, 15 predicted proteins | sample VirMetDEL_Mar_21_FD_77016 | JGI IMG/M metagenome (GOLD analysis project Ga0070746, IMG submission 77016) | Aqueous microbial communities from the Delaware River and Bay under freshwater to marine salinity gradient to study organic matter... | ecosystem: Environmental > Aquatic > Marine >... | reverse complement strand
CTTCTGAGATGGAAAAGTAGGTTCCCTTATCAAGTCCAAAGGATTCCGGCTTAGAATATGAATTTTCTCGCTTCATGATGCCCCATCATAATGGCAAAAAAACATTTGTCAAGAAAATTTTTAAGATTTTTTACGATTTTTTATTCGATCCTCTCCATGGGCTTATCCAATAGTAGATTTACGAAATAATTAATATTAGAATAAAATTTACTTCTTGTGGTAATTTCGTAACGAGGAAGAAAGGTATTTTTTATATAATCCCTCAAGTCTGTGCCTGTTTCTTGAGACCTAGCCTTGAGATCACAGACCATTTCTGCAATTTGTAACCTAGACATGTCAGATATGTCTTCGTGAAACTCCGGATGATGATCGTTGATTGACCTATGGTGATTAACTGCCGTTGTTAAAAGTTCTGAGTCTCCAGAAAGACAATTCCACTCTATACCTTCAAATTTTGACACATCATGCATCCTAGCCCTTTTCAAAAGACCTAAAGAAAGAAATATCTCTCCTTCGTCTTTTAGTTTTCGAGCTAATAGAAATGCAGCCTCTTCTACATTCTTTATATGTCTGTAAATATTATCAACCTTCCCCCAAAAGCTTTCCTTTTCTTCCAAGGAAAGCTTTTCTTCCTTGGAATTCTTTTCTTTTTTCGCAGGCATCTTCTCTAAACACTAAATGTTGAAAGCGCCTCCCACGCGAAATCTTCGATGTTCAAATCGACCTCTTCAGAAACATCTATTCCATCAAACTCTAAGACAACCCCTCCCAAAAAGCCTAGCCCCGCACCAAACTCAATTAATAGTTTGAAGTCATTTTCGTTTTCATACTCTGCAATGATAGTCTTCCCCCCCGAAGGATCATCTTCTTCGTGAGAAAAGCAAAGTTCAAAATCTTCAATTTTATCAGCAAAAGAAATATCTGAAGGATAAAACTTTTCTGTGTCTGGCGTTAAATAAAACTCTGGGTTAAATTCAAAATGAGAACTTTTATCATACTGAGATACTTGAGCATAATAAATAAATTTATCTACGTGGCAAACAATACAACCATCGTTTTGGCAAAAAATTCCTCTATCGTTTGGAGTATTTAAAAATTCCGATTCTACAAAAAGAGAAATGAAATTACTGTTAGGAGTCGAAATATTTCTTCGCCGGAAGAAATCTAAAACATTTTCACTCAAACTTAATTTAAGTGATGCGTTTTTTGTCATCATTTGTATTTATTTTTATATTTTTATATTTTTCTACCTTCAAAAGTAAATTATAAATACCTTCGCAAACTATACTAAGAGCCGCTGGTAGTTCGGAAGAAGAAAATTTTTCACATAAATAATTTATTTTTTCCAAATCATGTTCAGAAATTCTTAATTCAGACTGTCCTTCAGAAGATTTCCATTCTACAATCGAGGCTCCCAGTTTTTCCCCGCAGTCCAAAAAATAAGAAAACTCCCCTTTGTCCAAACCTTCCCGCTCTGCCATTTTAATTAAAGCTAGTTGGTTTGTATATCTTTCTATCATTTTATCCAAATCCATAATATAAATTGGTGGAGACGAGGGGAGTTGAACCCCTGTCCATAATAAAAAATCAGATTAGTTCATTCACATGATTAGTTTGTTTTAATTTCTGAAGACCAAACAACAAACAAAATGTAATCTTCATATTTGATTTAAGTTTTTCAAGATTTCTTTCAAACCAAACAGAAATAATCTCTATCCGAAAAGTATAAGGATTTATTTTATCGGAGTCCATAAACCTTCGTTCTTCTTAAGCGAGAACTAATTCCTCTACTTCTACCGCAGAAGCGGCAGTAGCAAAGATCTCGTCTACAGGGTTTGCAGTTAAGATTTGATCGCTTTTTACAAGGCCAGCGATCACCTTGTCATGCACATTATCTTCTTTTTTGTTATGTCGAATCCAGTACGTCCCCTTTTTCATAATGTATAATTACACATAAAAAAGACTAAACCAAAAGATTTTGATTCACCTGTTTAATGAAATTTTTCCCCCCTTCTATTTCTCCTAAATCTAAAGTTATTTTCTTTCCAGCCCCTTTTTGGTAAGAAAGTTTTAAAATATCATTGACTATTTTAAATTTTGGTTGATTTTGTTTTTTGATAATAAGAGATTGTCCCACCAACAAATTTTCAGAATAAATTTTTCCTAAAGCCACCGTCCCATAATTTGTGTCTCTGAAAAAAAAGCCTGTCAAGGTTTCTTCTGTCGTGATCATTCTAAACTAACTGAACTGAGTAGATATCCTGATTTAAGATGTCATCAATTTCATTTTCTTTTTTCTGTTTTTGTTTTTCTTCCCAAATAAGTTCAGCCTTGTCTCTGCAAAGTTTATCTAAAATCGGCTCCCAAAATAATTCTAATTGAAATATATTAGAAGTATCTGTAAAAAAATATTCCTCTAAAATTTTCCCTGTCGGTGGGTAATAAGAAGTAAATTCCAATTCTACCATCCCATTTGTTAAAAATATTGTTAATTGGTTTATATCAAAACTTTTATTCATGAGCTTAAGGGCTTTTTTGTTATGTTTGAAATACCCAGAATCCAACATGTTATGTATGAGTTGACTGTTTAACTCTACGCAAAACAAGCTTTCTCCTCTTGGGAGAGAGAGAAATCTTAGTTTACTTTCTAGCTTTTTGAGTTTTGGGATGAGCTCCATGAGATTTTCAACTATTATTAGTAGTATACCAAACAAAACAAAGCTTGTCTAGTTATTTTTCTAGTCGGATTAATCAACACCTTTTTCTCTCCAATAATCTTCTATCATGTAGATAATTTGGTAGCTGGCATTATGAATCCCATCTACTTTGCCGTGTTCGTATTGTTCCGGCATTGCATCAAGGTCGTCTGCAGACAGGCTAACATTATACCGACACTTGTCGTATATCTCTTTGATTAGTTGTTTTTCATCCATAACTGTATCCAAATTTATTTATCACCCACTGTTCTTTATGTGCAACTTCGTCGTAATTTTAACGCACAATGAACTCTAATATCATCCAACGACATAAAACTAAACTCTTTGTTTTCGTTCTTTAAATCTCTAGCATTTTTATGTGATAAATGAATAACTTCACATTTGTTGTTGTCGTCTGGGTTGTAATTGTTAAGGAGGGTTTTTCTGTTTTTTGTCATTTTGAAAATATCGCTTTCAACACCAAGGTTTTTAACTGCAATTAAAAAATCCTGATCACCATAAAATTCTCGGTTAGTGTTGTTTTTTACTTCCAAACAAAAATCTATGATTTGTTTTCTGTGTCTGAACAAAAACTTAACATACCCCAAAAAGCTGTCTCCTGACCCACTTGCAAAACAAGAACACGCGCCATCTCTCCAATGTAAAACATTAGATAAGGTTTCTGGAGGTTCAAAACCATTGTTAATAACATCATAATCAGAAATAAAAGAAGCCTCTTGAATAGTAGTAAATGCGGCAATTTCTAATTGTGCAGCAAGCCAATAATTGTTTTCAGGAACTCGCTTATTAGAAACCTCCATGTGAATTTCTTGTACAAAATCATAATACTCTCGATATAATGGACACTTTTCAGCAACGCCTCTGTTTAATACGATTGGTTCAAACCCAGCTAAGCTCCAGCTTTCTGTCCAAATATCAATAAGCTCTAGCTGTTTACTAAAACTTACATCTTCATAGTAAGTGTAAATTTTCATCTCGGTTCGCAAAGTATGTCTTGTTGAGCTACAAGGCCTCTTTTATCTACGATTTTATAGTTAATAGAATCTAAATAACTATAAAGCTCTTCAGGTGTTTTGTCAAATCTTGACATGTGACCGGCAGATACTTCGATAGCCAGTGTTGGTTGGGTTTTTTCTATGGTTTTCGCAGCACCCTTTAAAGCAAATAGTTCATAACCCTCAAGATCAAGCTTTAAGAAATCGCATTTTGATAAACCAAGAAAATCCAATGGTCTTACAGGCACTTTTTCTCCGCATTTTAAATGAGATGCACCATAGTTTTTACACTCAGAAATATCACAGAAGCCATTTTCTTCTCCAAGCGCCATCATATATCTTTCTGTCTTAGGTGCGTTTATACACAAACAAATAAATGGAAGCTCGTTTGGCTCAAAACTATAAACACATCCTTCATCCCCAACCAATTCACAAAACGCCGCCGAATACATCCCTTGGTTAGCACCACCATCTACAACAACTCCACCCCTTGGAATATATTTCTTGAACCAAGATACATGATGATCAAAAATAATACTGCCATATTTTTTTGCCCAAGGGGTAAAGTGAGTGTCATCAGCAATAAGAGCATATTTATCCTGCCAAATTTCTATTTTAGGGTTATTCGTAATCATATCCTATTTTATTTATCACCCACTGTTCTTTAAGCGCAACCATATCAATTGTTTCCTGATCATAATACTCAGTATATGGTTTAGTATAAGTTCCCTTATTACCATGTATGATTTCTGGTATAGGATCAATATTCACTGCATCGCAAAACTGTTCAAAGCTTTCTTTAAAGTTGCTTGTATCGCCTAGCATATCCATCATACATTCATCGTTTTCATCGCAGATCATTTGCTGTTGTGAATCAAAGGTTTCTATGGAATTAACTAATTTTTGTTTATCCGTTTCAAATCGTTTATCCCATGCCAAACAACTTCGCCCCTGATTTAATTTTGCCTGAGGCCATGTAACCTTTTCTTCGTCCGAGGCATTATTATATTCTTCAGCCCTTTCTTTTCGATAAAGCATAAATGATACACACCGCTTCCAAGGATCACGCACAAAAGAGAACTTAAAATAATCCTGCCAATTCCAGTCTGTGCCTACGCTTTTTGTCCGTCTTTTATGAAATTCTCTTTCTGCATCAAGAGCTGTCCCGTGCTGATAAAATTCTCCGTGACGATCCGCTCGACCGAGCACATCTATAATCCCCAGTGGATACAGAGACTCTCTCATCGAACGAGTTCCTGTTTTCTGAATATCTATAGTAACAAATTTATGACTATGACTAATTAACATACCTACTATACAATTTTTGATCCCAATAAGTTCTCTCGTTGAATTTATTTACAACCTCTTTACTTAGGCTGGACAAAGGTGGAAGTTGATTATTGGTTCCAGAATCATTACGAAACACTCTGGTTAGAGTATCATTAAAAGAATCACTAAACATTTCGCGCAAAATACCGTTGGCATCGGAAATATCTCTAATGTCAAAAGAATCTAATACTTTTGTGGCTTTATCAAAATCTTCCTTATCAATAATTTTATTGTCATCATTTATAGGAGTTATATGCCTAATTAGCCAACTATCTTCAAGTTCATACGATTGAAGGTATTCTTCGAATGTTCTAGAACTTATCTTATTATGAGTCGCCTCATGAAAGGAGTTATCACTTAATAAATAATTATATATGGAATACGCCCTTTCGTATGGATTTCTCCACAACATATAAGGCTTATACTCAATGCCAAGCGTACATAATATATCCTTATGCACTCTAAACCCATGGTCGCATATTATTACAAACTTAAGCTGTATGTTAGGTATGTTTATATCCCGTTTAAATGCATCATACAATACATAATGAAAAGGTTTATCTCCTTTTTTTTTAGGGTAGATTGGAGAAGAAAATAATATAGCTAATGTGTTCGCATTAGCATCTTGTAGATGTGTACGAATACAATTATTGCAATATCTTCTTATGCACTTGAATGAACAATGCTGAACATACGTTCCAGCGCACTTAGGAACATGATAAAAAACTGGTATTTTTTTAGACACTAAATAAAAGAGCTGCTTTTTTAAGTTCCTCTTTCGAATGAATAGGATACTCTTTTGTATACATCTTTTTGTTTTTGCTGTCTACGCTTTTTACATATTCCTCATAGTTTCTTGGCGTAGGAAATTTGGTATTAAACCCATCAAAACCCTCGGGGTAAAGAACTGAGATTGCTTTGACTATATCGTTTTTTGTCATTAAGCTGTATATTCGGTGACTGTTAATCTAGCTTGCCTATGAACGCCGGGGTCCATTTCGGGATGAACTATGGAACTTTGATAAGACTCTTTAACTTTCCCTTGAAGTTTAATAGTTTTCGTGCTGGTGCCCCAGCTAGGAAGTATGAAAGAATAGTCTACTTTTTGTTCCCCTCCATTACTTACATAATTATATTCAAGGCTATCTGATTCATCTACTCCGTCCACCAACAATTTAAGAGCGAGATCATAAGTTCCAGTATTAGCTGACTTCGCAGGAAATTCATAACGATATAACAGCTGCGTAATACCAGAACCCGGAGTGAATGAAACGTCACTTCCGTCTATGTCCGCCCAAACTGCAGGTGTCATAGTCTGCTCCGCAAGCGGAGTATATCCCACGACTTTAGTCTGTATAATGACACCCCCTGCAGCAATAACTTCTACCGTAGGGTCTTCATCGTAAATAATAATAGAAAAAGCGTCCGTCGTACTTGTCGTACCATTGTGAACATTAGCATTGAACCCCGTAGTGGATTTATTAGTAATATCTACATAAATATTATCAAAAGCCTCAACATCTGTAATTACACTGTAATTGGCGGTCGCTCTGGGAACGTCAAATGTTACCGCATAGTCATTGGGGTCTCCGGCTGTATATACCCAAGAGATACCATTGCCGCTATCACTGCTTGCAGCAGCCTTTCCGAATGCTACCGGAGCAATTACATTGCCTGCTCCAGCACCTCCCGAACCCGGCTGGTCCTTTAGCTTGAGTTCTACGGTTTCTCCCGACTGAGAAAGATCTCCTGAATATGATTTAGCCATTTTAACTTAAAGTAACTGTTCCGTCTTGGTTAATTGTGGCAGTAACACCCTCGGGCAAAGGCACTACTTTTTCAGGATCGATAGATCCAATTAGCTCAGCCAAAGCTCCGCTTAGTTGAAAAGCCTCTCCTGCTTTTGTCCCAAGGGCATCTATAACGTCCTGAGAAGAAATCCCTTCTGGCAAATTTTCCCACAGGGTTTTCATTCCTAATTCATGAGACCTTACAATTCTAGCCCATGTTATCTGAATGTGACTGATAAGTGTTTCTGCGATGTCTTCCGCCGAAACAGAAGATTCTTGTTCTGGATCTAATATATTCATAATTTTTAATGTTTATACAATTTCATTCATTACTTCTGTGGTTTCAACTGAAGCCACCCATCTAATAGTTTTACCAAGTTCACCAGTAACCCTAATGACCAAAGCGTTGGGGGCTCCTCCGGGCATCTCTACCGTTACGTCCCAGTCTTCATCTGTTTCTGCATATACTGTTTTAGCGGTGACCCCCACAAGAGAAGTTATTCCCCCGGTATTTTCAATACCACCTTCAAGTTTATAAAGAGCATTTTCATTTGCTCCTCCGTCAGTTCTACGAGCAGCCAGATTAATAGAAAAGAACCATGTAGAATTGTCCGCAATGTCCATTCGTGCTGTTCCTCCGGCTCCCCCCGATAGATTTGTTGCAGCCTGAGTTCCTGTTAAAGAAGTTCCTCCATCTGCAATTGCCAATGTTACTAAATCAGTAACTTCAACAGGTGCAGTAGCAAAAGCAGCTTCTACATTTCCTTGATTATAAGTTGTAGCTGCGTTTTCTGTAGAAATTGTAATAGCGTTACCAGTCGCAGAAAATACAATCCCGGTCACCGCTTGAGATTCAAGAAGTTCGACCGTGATACTGTCACCACTTGGGCCTTGTGCAACTGCGGTAAAGGTTAGTCCTTGAAAAGTAAGGGTGGCACTCACAGCTCCATCTAAGAATAATTCACTTTCTGTATTATCATTAGTTAAGGCTCTTACAACATAAGTAGATTTCTGAGCATCCCCTTTGTTGGTAAACATTCCTGCTGCATGAGCAACCTGCCCATATTTATCGGCCTTTGCTCTGATTCCCCCGGTAACTGTAGAATATAAACCACCCGCTTCGTTTTGATATCCACCAACAACCGTCGCAGATTCTGCACTCAGAGAATTATCTTGACCTCCAACTATTACAGAATTAACTCCAGCAGTAATAGCATTACTTATTCCCCCAACTAATGTTGAATAATCTGCCCCGGCAGTAATGGCATTTCCTTGCCCACCAGCGATAACACTTCTTATTGCGTTGGTAACGTTGGTTACCCCACCGCCAATGAATCCATATTCAGAGTTGCAATTATTTTGGTATCCACCGACAACGACTGAATGAGTTGCTGTTGCATCGTTTTGATATCCGCCGACCGCAACAGAATGTTGCTGAAGAGCATCGTTATCCCAACCCCCTACGGCAACGGCGCGAAGCTGATGGGCGGAGTTGCTTTCTCCTCCAACCACTACAGCTTCATCTCCGCTTGCGTTGGGTATGGAGTTGGAGTCACCACCTACGATAACTGATCTTTCAGCTCCAGAAGTAATATTATTACTTTTCCCCCCTCCTATGAAACCTCTATTTCCGGTAAGAACATTTTGAACACCCCCTCCAACAACACCATATTCAGAGTTGCAATCGTTTTGATATCCACCAACCACAATAGAGTAAGTTTGAAAAGCATCATTATCCCAACCACCTACGGCAACGGCGCGAAGTTGGTGGGCGGAGTTGCTTTCTCCTCCAACCACTACGGCTTCATCTGCGTTTGCGCTGGGTATGGAGTTGGTGTCGCCACCTACGATAACTGATCTTTCAGCTCCGGAAGTAATATTATTAGTTTGCCCCCCTCCTATGAAACCTCTATTTCCAGTAAGAACATTTTGAACACCCCCTCCAACAACACCATATTGAGAGTTGCAGTCATTCTGATATCCACCAACCACAACAGTGTGAGTTTGAAGAGCGTCGTTGTCCCAACCCCCCACGACAACCGAGTTAAGTTGATAAGTGGCATTACTTTCGCCCCCAACCACTACAGATTCATCAGAGCTTCCATTAGGAATAGAGTTGCTCCTCCCCCCAACAATTACAGAATATTCCGCACCAGCAATAATATTATTAGCATTGCCCCCCGATATCACACCCCTATTACCAGTAAGAATATTTGAAAGGCCTCCACCAACAACACCATATTCAGAGTTGCAATCATTCTGGTATCCACCAACTACAACGGAATGAGCTTGAAGAGCATCGTTATCCCAACCTCCCACGACGACTGAATTTATCTGATGGGTAGAGTTACTTTCTCCACCTACGACAACTGATTCGTCAGCATTACCGCTAGGAATAGAGTTGCTTCGCCCCCCAGCGATAACTGCATATTCCGCACCAGCAATAATATTATTACTAATACCTCCAGTAACAACACTACGATTTCCAGTACATATATTACTAAGACCTCCCCCAACGAAAGTATATTCTCCAGCGGCATTATTGCTAGATCCACCACTAATAGTGGATGCAGTGCTAGAAGAAACGTTTAACGTTCCTCCGCTTACTACTGAATTAACTCCACTAGATACGTTGCTATTTCCCCCAGTAACCACAGATCTAGTATTTGTAGCTTTGTTGCCAAATCCGCCTAAGACACTACTACCAGTTCCGCTGGCTACTTCATCAGCAGCGTCTCTATCAGTTTGTAAATCAACACTCCATTCACCCCTAAAATTAGGAACGATTAATGGATCTGCACTTTCGTCGTGATCTTTGGTAGCTCTGATTGAAAATACTAAAGGCTCAACTCCTCCCGCTAAATTTGTTGTAGCCTGAGATCCTGTTAAAGCTGTTCCGGCATTTGCTATCGTCAAGTCAACTAGATTATTAACTTCTACAGGCGCACTCGCAAAGGCTGTATCTACATCTCCTTGAAGATAAGTACTAGCTGCGTTCTCTGTAGAAATAGTAATATCATTTCCAACTGCAGAAAATTCAATTCCAGTAACTGCCTGAGACTCCGAAAGAGTTATTGTAATGGAGTCCCCAGCAACCCCGGGAGTTACCGCCGTAAAGGTTAAGCCTTGAAAAGTAAGAGATGAACTTACTGCTACCGCCAACTCCCCTTGTTTTGTTCCCGCTCCGGCGGCATCGGCCCACTTAACTCCTTCTACTGCTAAAGAATCAGCAACCAAAGAATAGCCATCTGTTCCTGCCGATAAAACCGCAGAAGCAGAAACTCCAGTTCCTACAATCAAGTCTCCTTTTGCTGTGAAAGTAGGATCGCTGGTAATAGGCGGAATTGAATCCCATTTCAATCCCACGGTTTCATTACTATCAGCAGTTAAATATTGACCATCGGACCCTGCTATTAATTTTAATGCTGCTTGTTCTCCCACTCCGACCACCAGATCGCCTTTATCATCCCAAATACTATCATTTACAACATTACTATTAATACCTACACTCTTATAAAATCCCTGAGCATCGTTGTAGTGAACCGAAGCTTTTCCTCCCAAAGCGGTATTATAAAGAGTAACTGCAGTTGTGCCATCGTCATGAATTATTGTTACCTCGCATAAAGAAGCTGAAGAATTATAAACCGAAAGATCTTTAATTGCCCGATGTGTTAGGGCGGCTGGACTAGCTACCACCGTAGTAGTAGTTGCTGTTGCTATAACCGTATTAGATCTATTTGGCTCTTGGACCTGAGTCGCTGTAGGTAGATCTACATAGCTTGCTTGTACCTCTATAGAAGAAACTGCTGCT
>Ga0070746_10002658_pt1 | contig 10642 bp, 10 predicted proteins | sample VirMetDEL_Mar_21_FD_77016 | JGI IMG/M metagenome (GOLD analysis project Ga0070746, IMG submission 77016) | Aqueous microbial communities from the Delaware River and Bay under freshwater to marine salinity gradient to study organic matter... | ecosystem: Environmental > Aquatic > Marine >... | reverse complement strand
TTTTACTTGTATCTAATGCAACTTTAAGTGGCGTTGGCGCAGGAGCTTTATTACCTTCCAATCCATCACCTACCATAGTTAGCAACTTTGACAGTATAACAACAGATTTTGGATCTAATCCAAAACCATCATAAAAAAATTAGTAAAATCATATATTTATAATAAAATACGTATTAAAAAATGGGATATTTAAATAACTCGGTAGTAACAGTTGATGCCATCCTTACAGACAAAGGTCGCCAATTACTTGCTCAAAATGATGGTTCATTTAGAATCACACAATTCGCTTTAGCTGATGATGAAATTGATTATACATTGTATAATCCCACTCACCCTTCAGGTTCAGCATTTTATGGTCAAGCAATTGAGAATCAACCCTTACTAGAAGCCTTTCCTCAACAAACTCAAATTATGAAGTATCTACTTACTACACTACCACGTGGTACAGCTAGAATGCCTATTTTAGATATAGGTCTTACTGCAATTGTAATTAAACAAGGTGCTTCATTAGCAATAACTCCACAAACATTAAATTATGCTGGTGGTGATACATTTGAATCAGCAGGTTATACTGCAACAATTTCAGATGTTAGAACAATGAGTACATTTGAAGGAGTAGGTATTAATACACCAGATGCTCAAGCATTAAATTCAACATCTACTTTAGGTACAGACGTATCTAAAACAGTAGTAGGAACAACAATTAACTTAAGAGCAACTACAGTAAATACGTTGTTTGGAAGTAACACATCTGTATATGCTACATTAACAATAGTAGGTAGAGATTCAGGAGCTCGAATTCAGGTTCCTATTACAGTAACTAGAGTATCAAGCACCTCATAAAAATTAAAATATGTCATTCAATAGATTAGTAGCAGACGATTTTGTAGTATCCACAGACAGCATTACAGCGGGTTTATGGGGAGACAGTAGTACTCCAAACTTAAGTACTTTCGTCACATCATCCGCTCAAGCAGCAGGATCATCAGGTGATTATTACCTAAATGTATTTTCAGCAGGTACTTCAACAGGACCTTCAGAATTAGAATTTGCAGTTACTTATGGTAACAGTAATGGTGGAGGTTCATTATTATTTGACTCTTCAGTAGCAGAAAGATCACCTTCATCTACAATTTATGGTTCATATCGTACATTAGTATTAGGTGATGAAAACGCAACATTCTCTTTTGGTGGAGTTACTTCATCAGATTTTTATGCTCTATCAATAGATAGAAACCGCTATAAAGAATCTTTACTTCCAGGTTCTTTAACTCTTATCATTTCAGGATCAAATGCAGCTGCAGGAGGTGGTATGTTAAGTTTAACTGATAATAGCCAAATTGTAACAACTACAACATTTAACGATGCCGGTAGAGTATTCCAAATAGTTTCGGGTTCAGCAGGTACGGTATTTACAGGAGTTAATAATAATGGATATTCATTAGCTTCAGGTTCATATGGTTTTTTCCTACCAGATATTGCTACTATTTTATTAAACCCAAGAGCACTTACAGCTGGTAATACAGGTGTTTCAGCTTCATTCTCATCTTCAGCTGGAGGTTTATCTCCAGTAACTACAGCAAATGTAGATGGTAATAACCCAGGAAGAATACTTAGAGCAATTTCTGCTTCAGCAAATCCAGCCTCAAATCCAGCCTTACCATTTACATTAAATTCTCAAGAAAATATTACTTCAGATTTTATATTTGTAAGACCTAGAAGTTCAGAATATAATTATTCATCAAATCCATCATTTATATCAGGTTCAACTGGTGAAGTGCTTTTTAATTCATTTATAAATAATCCACAGACATATATGACAACTGTAGGTTTATATAATGATACTAACGAATTATTAGCGGTAGCTAAATTATCAAGACCTCTACCGAAAGACTTTACTAAAGAAGCTTTAGTAAGGGTAAAACTTGATTTCTAAAATGAATGGGAGCTTGGAAACAACTATTAACGGAGGACGTAATTGTTACCCCATTTGAGGTAAACAAAGGTTTTTCGTTTCCACGTGCTGAATTTACTAATACTAATGTCCAAATTAATAGACTATTAGCAGTTAGTGCCTCATGGACTACAAACCAAAATACTACAGGTGAATCTGGGGGTGGTTCTGGTACTGAATATGAAGTTTTAGTATATAATTCAATAAAACAATTATATTACTCTAATTTTTTATCATCTAGTAGAGGTGATTCTTTAGCTACTCAATCCCTCCTTCCAGGAGAAGATGTTGCAGGAGATAGATTTTTTGGTCTCTCTACTTCAACAGGTAGATATGAAAATTATCTCCAAACAACATTAACACAATCTAGAAATTTTACTTCAACAGTAACTACAGCTTCTGTTATTTCAATACCTTCTCGTTTATATGGTGATTACATATTACCTACAAGTTTTAGATATCAAGCAACAGTTGGAACATCTTTTACAGCATATGATGATGGTAATGGAAATCTTTTAGCGTTAGCAGCCTCTGGTAGTATAATAAAAGATGAAAAAGTAGGTGATATTATATACCCCCAAGGAATGGCTATTTTTACTAATCCAGATTTAGCACTTAAAGGTATAGCGCAAACAGATACTGCAAATGTAGCGTTTTCTTCATCTTATACTATGTACGAAAGTCAATGGAAAGCTACTATTGAAGAAAGTGAATTTAATTTTTCCCAAAACCCATCAATAATCTCAGGCTCAGCCGGAGGTGATGAACTATATGGATTTACAACTGGAAGTTATTTTCAACCCTATGTTACTACAGTAGGATTATATGATAATAATCAAGAATTACTAGCCATAGGTAAATTATCTCAGCCTTATCCACTATCTAGAACAACGGATACAACTTTTTACATTAACATAGACCGTTAACTTATGAATTGGTATTATAAAGGTGAGGAAATGACCTCAGTAGAGGATTTCCCTCCTTTAACATTTGGGTTTGTATATAGAGTAACCCATGAGCCATCAGGTAAAATCTATATTGGTAAAAAAGTATTACAATTTACTCGTAAAACTAAATTAACAAAAAGAGATTTAGCATTATATGAAGGTGAAAAAGGTCGCAAACCTTCATTTAAAAAAGTAGTTAAAGAATCTGATTGGAAAACCTATTATGGTTCACATAAAGAAATTTTAGCATTAATTAAAGATGGTAAAGAAGATGATTTTAAACGTGAAATTTTAACTTGTGTACCTAGTAAAAAGTTATTAACTTATGAAGAAACTAAAGCACTATTTATTTATGAAGTATTAATTAAACCAGATGAATACTTTAATGATAATATTCTTGGTAAGTTTTTTAGAAAAGATTTTGATTAAATAAATATAACAATTAGGTTATATAAAATAATTTCCGTACATTTACCTATATGGTAAACCATTTATTAGTTAACATTGTAAATTCGGTTTTAGGAGTTGGAAAACCAACTGCAAGAGGTAATCAGGCACACAATTGTCCTTTTTGTCATCATGCTAAACCTAAATTAGAAATAAACTTTTCTGAAGGAAAGAAAAACCCATGGCATTGTTGGGTTTGTAATAAAAAAGGTACCAATCTAGTTACTCTACTTAAACAAGCTAAAGCTCCAGCAGATAAAATTGCTGAAATTAAAAAGCATGTATCTTATGTAGATTACCGAAATGCTGATATTAAAGTTGAAGCAGTTAAGTTACCTAAAGAATTTAAAGCATTTACTCAAATGAGTAAAAGTGATATGACTGGTAGACAAGCTGTGGCTTATCTTAAACGTCGTAAAATAACTAAGGCGGATATACTGCGCTACAATATTGGTTATTGCGAGGGTGGTGTCTATGATAAGATGATTATAATACCGTCGTATTCCCACGAAGGAACGCTAAATTACTTCGTGGCTCGTAACTTTAATGAGCACAGCCCCGTTAAGTATAAAAACCCACCAATGAGTAAGGATATTGTACCATTTGAATTATTTATTAATTGGTCTTCCCCACTTGTTTTATGTGAAGGAATGTTTGATGCTTTAGCAATTAAACGAAATGCTATCCCACTTTTAGGTAAACATATTCAAAGAGAATTAATGAAAAAAATTGTTACCTCACAGGTACAAAAAATATATATAGCTTTAGATAAGGACGCTCAAAAAGATGCCGTTAAGTTTTGTGAATATTTAATGAATGAAGGTAAAGAAGTTTACCTGGTTGATCTTGAAGAAAAAGACCCATCTGAAATGGGATTCAACTCAATTACCAATCTCATTCAAAAAACAACACCATTAAGTGAATATGATTTAATGGCTAAAAAATTACAATTTGTATGAGTAAGAAAGTTTTAAAAAATTCTTACAAGCGTATTTTGGAAGTATCTGAGGATGCTAAACAGATTACAATGCCCGACTCTCGTTATTACCAACGTAATGGTGAATTTTATCCATCCATTACCTATGTTTTAGGAGCTTACCCAAAAGGTAAATTTTTTGAAGATTGGTTAAAAAAAGTAGGTTATGCTTCCGAGCATATTGTTCGTAAAGCATCAGATCAAGGTACTGAAACACATGAGATGATCGAAGATTATCTAAATGGTAAAGAATTAAATTTTCTATCTAAATCAGGTCACCCTCAATACGATACATTAGTTTGGCAAATGTTTTTACGTTTTGTTGATTTTTGGGAGGAATACAAACCAGAATTAGTTGAAACTGAAGTACATCTATTTTCAGATGAAATTAAAGTAGCAGGTACTTGTGATATGCTTTGTAAAATTGATGGTGAGCTTTGGATTATAGATTTTAAAACATCTAATCATCTCCAAACAACATACGATCTTCAAACTGCGGTTTACGGTAAATGTTACGAGGAATGTTTTGGACATACTCCAGACAGATATGGTGTTTTATGGTTAAAATCATCTAAGCGTGGTCCTAAAGAAGGTAAAATTCAAGGTAAAGGGTGGGAAATGTATGAATCAAATCGTAGCCAAGAAGAAAATCTTGATATTTTCATGACTGTAAAAAAATTATTCGATCTAGAAAACCCTAAACACAAACCAGTTTTCACAGAATTTAGAACATCAGCTAAAAGAAACTTATAATATTTATTATAAACGTGCGTTTATGATTTCATTAGTAAAAATTCTCCTAGAGGCAAAAGATGCCCCTAAAGCTGTTATCCTAGCAGGTGCCCCAGGTGCAGGTAAATCTTCAATAGCAGGAGATATTATCTCAGGAATGGGACTTTCTACCCTTAATATAGATGATGATTTTATTAAAAATTTAAAAGATGCTGATGTATCTTTAGATTTAAAAAATGCAGATGCTGAAGATAGAAGTAAATCTGCTAGAGCAATGCAAGCAGCAATGAAATCATATAATGATAAATTAGCACAAGAAATTGAGCAACGTAAAAACATTGTAATTGATGGTACGGCTGCTTCGTATAAAAAAACTGAACAACTTAAAGATACCTTAGAATCAGCTGGTTATGAGGTATTTATGGTTTATGTTTATGCTTCACTAGAAAGATCTTTAAAGAGAAATGAAGAAAGATTTGAACGCTCTGGAGGTAAAGATAGAAGTTTAATGCCTGGTATTGTAATGCAAACTTGGGCTAATGTAACTAAAAATTTTATTCCTTATCTTAATTTATTTGGTGAAAAATTTACTGCAACTACTACAGATAAAGGATTAGTTGATGCCCAGAACTTAGATGATATTATTGATAAGTACATTATTCCTTATACACCAAAAAATACTAAACCAAAAACAGACAAGCAAAAAGCTCGTTCTATAGAAAACAAGAAAAAAACAGAAGACGAGATTCGTAAATTAATGTCTAAAGAAGAAGTAAGTAATATGGTTCAACAAGTTGTTTCTGCTGAAGAAGCTCAATCTAAACTTAAGTCATTCTTAACTTCATGAATAAATTAGTTAGAGAATTAATCCGTCCTTTACTTGAACAAGAAAGTGTAACAGCTTTGTATGGTGGTGGTTTTAAACCTCCTACAAAAGGCCACTTTGATGTGGTTAAAAAAACATTAGAATCATATCCTGAAATAGATAAACTTATTATTTATGTAGGTGCTGGAGTTAGAGATGGTATTGGTCAAGAACAATCATTAGAGATTTGGGGTATTTATAAAGATCTTTTAGGTGATAAGGTTGAAATTATACCTTCAAAAGCTCCTATAGGAGACATTTATCGTTATGTAAAAAATAACCCTGAAGAAGAAGTTTATTTTACTATTGGTGCTCGTGAAGGTAGAGAAGATGATATGGCTGATATTGCTACTCGTACTAGAGATATCGAAACTAAATACCCAAATACATCAGTAAAAGTAATTACTACTGCTGATAGTGGTATGAGTGGAACTAATGCTAGAAAAGCAATTAAGGATCCTGAAGAATTTACTAAATATCTTCCAGCAGAATTACCTCAATCTGAAAAAGAAACTGTTTATAACATTGTAAATAGATCAATGCTAGAAAATGTAGCTAATAATCATGATGGTAAAGCTGCTCCTTATGGTTCTGGATATGATCCAGTAGATGAAAAAAAAGATCCTAAAAAAGGTACAGGTAAAAAACCTAAAGGTAGTAGTCGTAGACTTTACACAGACGAAGATCCAAAAGATACTGTAGGGATTAAATTTTCTACTAGACAAGATATTGTAGATACTTTAAATAAAACTTCTTTTAAAGCAAAATCACATGCTCGCCAATCTCAAATTATTAATTTAATCCATCAAAGGGTAAGAGCAGCATACGGGAGAGCTAAAGATCCTGCTGTAAAAAAACGTTTAAAATCAGGATTAGATTATATTACAAATAAAAAAGAAGCATCTAAGAAAAAAACACAACGTTTAAAAAACCAAAAAAATGAAAGCTTTGCTTCTACTTTTGGTGGTGGGAGAAGTAGGTATAGAGCTATTGAAAAAAGAGGCAACCAATACTACTATGTACAGGATAACCCATTCTCTCCAGGTATAAGACAAGAATTTGGTCCTTATAAAACAAAAGAACAAGCTAAAAAAAAGATGAATTCATTTCCTCCTTCTCAAAATTATAGAGATATAAATGAAAATGCTTCATATTCTAAAGATATAGACATTAAAGGTAAAATTGATCAATTAACTCAACATATGATTGATAAAGGGTATAATATTGAACCCTTACCTGGACTTGAATTTGTAGATGGTGATACTGAAAATGCGCGTGATTTCTTCGGTAAAACTGCATATTATGATCCGAACACACAAACCATTGTTTTATATACTGAAGGGCGTCATCCCAAAGATATAGCGCGTAGTTATGCGCATGAAATGATTCATCATATCCAAAATTTAGAAGGTAGATTAGATAACATTAATACTACTAACACCCAGGAAGATGATTATTTAAATGATATTGAAGCTGAAGCTAATTTAAAAGGTACAATGACGTTTAGGAATTGGACTGATAGCTTAAATGAAGATGGTCAAGAAACATCCGATGCAAATATGGATGATTATAAAAAGCAAAATAACCCAAGTGGTAAAGTAAAAGATCCATTTGGTTTAAATGCTTATGCTTATGAATTAGCTTTAGGTTTAGAAGAAGAAATTATAAATGAAGGTGTTTATGATTCATTAGTAACTAGACTTACTAATATTACTATTAAAAAATGGATAGCTGATTATAAAGCAGATCCAAAACTTAAACAATCTTTTATTGATATAGACATTGATGAAGAAGATAGTAAAGGTAGACCAATTGAATTCAATTATGTCGGTCGACTTATATTTGATAAAAAAGTTGATGGGTATGAAGTAGATGGAACTTCAAATAGTGGTGAAGAAGAAGATAAAATACCATTTATAGCTGCTTTATTTACTATTAACCCCTCAGTATTACCTAATGCATGGTCTAAAATTTCAGCTGACGTTTCAGATGTTATTAGACATGAAATAGAACATCTAACCCAAGCTGGTGATAATGTAAGAACAGGTAAATATAAAGATGATGATATCCAAATTAGAGATATGATCAATAAATTAAAACTATTACCATATAAAAATTATTATCTATTAGATAAAGAGGTAGATGCTATGCTTCAAGGTTTATATTTAAAAGCTAAAAAAACCAAAAAACCATTTGCTGATGTAATTAATAATTATTTAAATATTGCTCCTGGTCTTGAAAATAAAGAAGATAAAGAAATGGTATTAGATCTTTGGAGACGCAGAAGGAAGGCATTATCTTTACCGGTATTCGAAAATGAAGAAAAGGTTATGGACTATAAAATACACCTCGATATGGATGGGGTTATTACTGATTTTAATTCTCAATTTGAAGAATTAACAGGCATGATGCCTAATGATTTTGAATCAAAATATGGAATAAAAGGTTTTTGGGAAGCTATTGATAAAGCTGGTGTAGGCTTTTGGCGTGGTATGAAATGGATGCCTGATGGTGAAGAGCTTTATAATAAAGTATCTCAATTTGATCATGAATTATTATCATCACCTTCAAGAGGTGATTCATCTAAAATAGGCAAACGTCTATGGAGACGTGATAAAACACCAAACACAAAATTAACATTAGCCTATTCAGCTAATAAAAAAAATTATGCTGCTCCTAATCATATTTTAATTGATGATAGAGCAGATAATATTAATCAATGGAAAAATGCGGGTGGTATTGGTATTTTACATACTAGTACTGCTTCAACACTTGCAAAATTAAAAGAACTAGGTTTATGAGTCAAGATAATGTTTTAAAAAAAGAGTTTAAAAAACAAGATGTTCAACGTTTACGTAATGTATTAACAGGTAAAGCTGGGGAACGTACTACTGAAGGAGTTGGATATACTAAAGCAAAAGATTTCTATAAGGAAGGTGATGTTTGGACTGAAATGGGTCGTGAATGGACTATTAAAGATGGTTTGAAACAAAATATTACTAAATTAGATAAAGCAAAATCATTAGCAATGCCTATGTTTTGCCCATCATGTAATAAAGTAATGAACCATGCTCATGATAAAATATTTTGGGCCACTAAAAGATATTGTCGTAACTGTCAAATTGACTTTGAAACTAATCTTAAAATTGAGGGTCAAAGCCAAGACATTTCTAAAAATGCTTATGCCCAATATGAAATCTCAGTTATTAATGAGGGTATTGAAAGAACGAAACAAGGCTATAAAGCCTGGGTAGAAGAAATGCTTAATACAAATAATACATCTTTTGTTACTGAAGCAGGTGATGTAGAAAATTGGAAAGGTGGAGTAAATAAAAAATTAGCCCAAAAATCAATGGATGAAGCATTTGAAGCTTTAGATAAAATGAAGATTAACCCTAAGTCATAATATTTATCACCATGAGGTATATTAAAGAACAAAATATTATTCACGTTCCTAAACCAGAAAAAAAACAACCAGAAGCAAAAATTCAAAAAGATGAGCCAATTCAACGTCCACAAGTGGAAAAACAGCCAACTCCTCAAGGAAGCGGGTCTGTTAAACGAAAATCAAGTAAGTCAAGTAGCTAAAGCTATTGATAATGCTATTTCATCTGTTGATGATAGCCTATCATATAAAGTACTTGCCTCAGCTGTAGCCAAAATTCTTAAAGATGAATATGGCTCTCATAACTTTGGTCCTTTTATGGAAACACTTAAAAGTGAATTAAGTATAGAAGAAGCCCAATATGGGAGCAGTTACGGTTATACTGATGATGAACTTAGAGGTACAGATTTCTCTGATGAATTTAAAGAAAAATTTGATGTTAAAGCTTTTGTAGATGATAATAAAGTTGAAATTATCCAAAGAAGTGATATCGATGATAATGTGTTTGAAGAGATGATTAAATTTATCGAAGATAAAGGTTATACTGTAGATCGTAAACAATCAGAAAAAACTTATGATTATGATCCAGGCGAAAGAGATTTTTATCCAAGAATTAAATTTAGTAAATAATGAAAGATTTAAATAAAATTCAAGAATTCTTTTTAAACGAAAACGTATACATGGAAGCCTATAAACTTGAGAAGTCTCTTAATAGTATGGGCTACGATGTTAAAGTAAAATACGAAGATGATTTTGGTACAGATGTTTTTGAGATTTATTCTAAAAAACCCTTAGATGATGATTCTATTTTTTACGACGCTAAAAAATTAGGTTACCCAAATGCTAGAGTATTTGACCATTCAAACGAAGGAATAAATGAAGTAGAAATTGGAGATAAAGTTAAAATCGATAAGGACTATGGTGGTGGTAAAGGTAAAATAGAAGATAAAGTAGGTTCTTTTGTTATAGTAAACGGAAAATCATACCACGAAAGTGATGTTGAAAAAATAGATTTACAAGAAGAAACACCCGCTGACGATGGTATAGCAGCTGCTGGTGGTGGTACTCCTGCTGATCAAGGAAAAGTAGCAGCTAAATTAAAAGAAGGAACAAGCAAGTACAGAAAAGGATATTCCAATCAAAAAGGATTTTCCCCACAACTAGTTTCTCCTGAAAACCCAAGAGGTGAAACCAGTGGTTTAACTACAGATACCATGAATAAAATCTTAATGAAAGTAATTCAAGATTTAGATGAATTAAAACAATTAGGAGAAGGTATGATTGAAGAAAAACTTTGTAAAAAAGGTCAGGCATATAGAAAGAAAAGAATGGCAGC
>Ga0070746_10002655_pt1 | contig 10646 bp, 21 predicted proteins | sample VirMetDEL_Mar_21_FD_77016 | JGI IMG/M metagenome (GOLD analysis project Ga0070746, IMG submission 77016) | Aqueous microbial communities from the Delaware River and Bay under freshwater to marine salinity gradient to study organic matter... | ecosystem: Environmental > Aquatic > Marine >... | reverse complement strand
ATGAGACATTCAAGAATAAGATGAAAAAGCCGGCCTTGATTCTGAAAGCATCCATGGGAGGAACCTCCTACCTAGACAGAGAAGAGATGCTTAAAAGGATTGCTACCATTAGAAAGTCTGTTAATTCAAATAACGTTCCTAATGTTTATTTACTCCACGGTGAATTCTCAGATGAAGAAATGAATCAGCTTTACAACCACCCTAAAGTAAAATCAATGGTTTCATTAACCAAAGGAGAAGGGTACGGCAGGCCTTTACTTGAATTCAGTTTAACTAAAAAGCCTGTCTTGACCACTAATTGGTCCGGGCATATTGACTTCCTGGATCCAGAATTTACGACTTTGATGTCCGGTGAACTAAAGGAAATTCATAAGAGTGCATCCAATGACTGGTTACTTAAAGAAGCAAAATGGTTTAATGTCGAACACGGGGAAATAGGATTTTATCTTAGAGATATATTTGAGCATTATAAAAAATACATTCCTCTAGGAAGAAAGCAGGCTCATAAATCAAGGACGGAATTTTCTTTTGAGAAGATGAAGGAACTTCTAGGCTCACGCCTGGAGGAGTTAATCCCGGAGTTTCCTAAGGAAGTAAAGTTACAGTTACCCAAACTGGAAAAAATAGAATTACCAAAATTAGAAAAGATAGAATTACCAAAGCTAGAAAAATAAAATGGATAACCTAATAATATGTAAAAGATGTGGGAGTGATGCTTGCCTTGAAAATATAGTATCAGATGATATTAGAACATACCATTGTATGGGGTGTGGTTTTATATCTAACACTTTTATGGTGGAAAATAATGAATTTTATGAGCAACAAATCCAAACATTACCCGAAATATATAAGGATTTAATGTATCAAGATGATGAAAATAAATGGTGGTTTCCTTCTACTATAAATTTACAAGAACAAGGAATGGTTTTTGTTGAGGGAACATCAAAAAACAAATGGAAATGGGCTAGTGTAAAGGCCGTTAAAAGAACAGAGGAAGATAAGAAAAAAAACCCAAAAGTAAAATCAGATTGGAAAATGGATATGAGTAACATAAAATACTTTGAAGAACGTGATTATATGGAGGCTCTTTCATATATTAGTGTTTTACCTCAATGATTAGTATAGCAATTACTGTTTGCAATGAACATAAAGAATTAAAATCTTTACTAGATTTTCTAGAAGAAAATGCATTGCATGATCAATATGAAGTTATTATCCAAATAGATAAGAATAATTATACTGAGGATGTTATAGGGGTAATAGTAAATAGAGGTATTAAACATTATTTTTATCCATTAAATAATGATTTTGCCTCTTTCAAAAATAATCTTTTTAAAGAATGTTCTGGTGATTATATCTTTCAACTTGATGCTGATGAGATACCAAATATGGAACTTATTAGAAACCTCCCTGAAATTATAGAAACAAATAGTAATATTGATTTATTTTTAGTTCCTAGAGATAATAGAGTAGAAGGTTTAACCCAAGAACATGTCAAAAAATGGGGCTGGAAAGTAGATAACCTAGGAAGAATAAACTTCCCAGATTACCAGACCAGAATCTATAAGAACACCCCAGATATCAAATGGGTAAACAAAGTACATGAGAGGATAGAAGGGTTTAAGACTTATACCTCTCTACCTGATGGGTATTTTTTACATCATAATAAAACAATAGAAAAACAGGAAAAACAAAACAATTATTACGATACCTTATGAAAATAGCATTCCATAGCAACCAATTAGGAATCAGAGGTACAGAGGTAGCTTTGTATGATTACGCATTAGGTAACCGAGATATTTTAGGCAATGAGTCTATTATTATCTCGGATGCTAACGCGGATTTGACAACGTTAGACAAATTTAAAATGCAATTTCCTGTATACCTTTATAATGACTTTAGTGAAGTAGAGCCAATTGTCCATAATGAAAATATAGATGCTGTTTATTATATTAAAGCAGGTTTTAATGATAATAAGCTAGTCAATAATGCTAAAAACTTAATACACTCAGTATTTAAACATAATGACCCTCATGGAGACAAATATGCTTATGTTTCCGAGTGGTTATCAAATGAAATGTCAAATGGGGAATTACCCTTTGTTCCTCATATGGTAAATTTACCTAAACACGATTTAAGCTATAGAGATTCATTTGGATTAAAAGATAAATTTGTAGTAGGATGGTACGGTGGAGATAACTTTGAAATCCAGTTTGCTCACCAGGCTGTAATTGATATTGCTCAAAAACGAGATGATATTGTGTTTTTGTTCATGAATTGTACTCCCTTTACAGATGTTCCTAATGTTTATTTTATAAATGGCACTCATGATTTGGATGAAAAAGTAGCATTTATTAATACTTGTGATGCTATGATTCATGCTCGTGAACGAGGAGAAACATTTGGTTTAACAATTGCTGAATTCTCTACATTTGGGAAACCAATCATTACTTATCTAAACTCCCCAGAAAAAAATCATATTAATATTTTAGGTGATAAAGGGTTTTATTATACTAATTATAATGAGTTATATGAAATTTTATTAAATATGGATCCAACAATTAAAGGATACAATTGCTATACAGATTTTACACCTGAAAAGGTTATGAGCCAATTTAAAAAAATATTTTTGGATGCCTAGTATTGCCTTTATTTTTGCATATAGAGAAACTGATAAATGGAATACCCCTTTAGCAATAGTTGAGGAATTTAAATCAAGAGGTTGGGATACTTCAATTTATAGTCTATTTGATTCTAGCGATAATTACGTGGATGATAATATCTATAAATTACTTAAAACCAAACCTGATATAATTCTACATATGGATTGGGGCCGCCATTTATCCCCAGTATTATCAAAATTAAAAGATACTGGTGCTTTTTGTATAATGGAAGCAGGTGATGATCCCCAAAATTTTGAACGTAATGTTATTAAAGCCCCTTGGTTTGATTTGGTTCTATCTCCTGACATTAGATCAGTAAACCAATATAAAAAATTAGGTCATAATACTGAATGGTGGACCCATTTTGCTGATACTCAAGTTTATTATCCTATGGATATTGATCAAAAATATGTTGCTGTAAGTTCTCGTGGTAGGGGTAGCAGTCAAATTTTGGATACATTAGCTGATCATTACCAAGATCAAATTATTAACCAAAATGGTTGGGAAGGCAAAGAACATACTGAATTCTTAAATTCTGGTAAAATAGTTATCCAACACTCAAGATGGGGTGAAATTACTAGGAGAATATTTGAGGGAATGGCTTGTGGTAAACTTGTAATTACAGATCGTTTATCTCAAGATACTTTGTTAGAGAATTTGTTTACTGATGGTGAAGATATTATATTATATAATGACTTACAAGATTGTGCTGAAAAAATAGCTTATTATAATACTCATCCTGAAGAAAGAGAAATAATAGCTCATAACGGGTATTTAAAAGTATTACAAGCACATACCCAAGTTCAACGAGTTGATTTAATTATAGATAGATGGAAAAACTACCAATTTCAATAGGAATGTTGGCTTGGAAATCAGGCCAAACATTAGTTAATACTCTCCATTCATATTATCTTAATGGTTTACTAGAAATAGTAAATGATATTACTATATTTTTTCAAGAAACTAGTGATGAAGATAGAACAATAGCTAATCATTTTGGGGTTAATTATATTGAAAGTCCTAATAATATTGGTATTGGTAAAGCATTTATTGAATTAGCTAAAAATGCTCAAACAAACCGTATTCTATTTTTAGAACATGATTGGAAATTAATTGAAGATAAAGAAATAACTCATAATAGATTATCTTCAGGGTTAGAGTTAATTAATGGTGGTTTTCATTTGGTAAAATATAGACACCGAAAATCTCCAGGTATACCTTTATTCTCACAACGTCCCTATCAAGGTAATGAGTTAAATCATTATGATAGTGAAATGGATTTAATATCACCTCATTTATTAGAATCTATTCATTGGGTTGATAATCCTGAAATAAATTTTAGTGAACAAATTACCAAACAAGGGGAATATTTTACTACTACAAGTAGGTGGGGTAATTGGTCTAACAATCCAGGGTTGTTTAATACCCAATTTTATATTGACACAGTAGAACCGTTTGCTGGGGGAGGTATTGATTTAGAAGGTAAAATTGGTGGTTGGTGGGCACGACAAGATTATAAGGTGGCCCATGGTGAGGGGTTATTTAAACATGAAGATCTAAAAAAATTTAGCTAATGAAATTACATATATTTGGGCTACACAGAACAGGAACTAATTGGTTAAATAAAATTTGTAAGGAAAATTTAAAAATTGAAATAATCCATGATAAACAATATTGGAAGCATCAATTATTAGACTCTCCATATTATTGCACACGGGTCAATTCTTTATATCCTGGGGGAGATTTGGGAAAAACTTTGATACAGAACCATAAAAAAGATGTGTTTTTAGTTATTAAAAAAACATACAAAAATTGGATATATTCATTATCCAAAAAAGAAAATTCTGGTGTAAAAAACTTCATAGAAACTTATGGAGATCCTGATAAGATTGATACTAGAAAACTATATGACAATTTTTATAAACAATGGGAGGCAATAACCCTAGAAAATATTGAAATAATCCAATATGAAGAACTAATTAATAATATTACCCTACTAAAAGACATATCAGAAAAATATAATATTTCTTTAAAGAATAAAGATATTAAAAATATTACAAAAGTAAGCCAAAGCAATACTTTTACTGATAAAGATAGAGAATTTTACACAAATAATAAATGAAAATACTCTATGTAACAAACCATATTAGTATAGCTCAAGCTAGTGGTGGTTTTATTAGTGACTACCAAAATGATCTTGTATTTTATGGTTTACGTGAATTATTTGGAGATGATGTGGTTGATTCTACTCAAATTGTATCCCTATACAAAGAATACAAAGACAAAATACCTAAACAACATTTATGGGGTGGTATGACTGCTTTTTGGCTTATAGGTGATAATAATATTGATAGAACCAATATTAAACAAAAAATCAAGGATAGATATTATGATTTAATTATCTACGGAGCTATTAAACGTTGCAAAGATTATTATAATTTAGTCTCTCAACACTATCCAGACAATAAGATAATTTTAATTGATGGTAATGATGAAACTGAGTTGGATCCCTTATATAAAAAACACTTATATTTTAAGCGCGAATTAGTTGAATCCCATCCTAATCTACTTCCTATTACATTTGGTATTCCTACTTGTAAATTAGCTGAACCAAATAAAAATAAAACTCAAGAATACGCTACTTGTATTCCTGGTCAAAAAGAAACTTACTTATTTAAAGAAGAACAACCATATTATGAAGATTATCAAAAATCATATTATGGGGTTACTATGAAAAAAGCAGGATGGGATGCCCTAAGACATTATGAAATTTTGGGTAATTATTGTATGCCTTATTTTATTGGTTTAGAAGACTGCCCTGAAAATACATTAGTTAATTTACCTAAAAAATTATTATTAGAGGGTAGAGAGTTAGCTTCTAATTTTGATAAACAAAAATATTTTTATATATTAGACGAACTTTTTGAGTATACTAAAAATAATTTAACAACTAAAAATATAGCAAATTACATTTTAGACAATGCAAAGATTTGAAATTATAAACACGTTTATTAAAAACAATAACTTTAAAAATTACCTTGAAATTGGTGTCTTTACAGGACAAAACATTAGGGAAATTATTGCTAAACATAAAGATGGAGTAGACCCAACCACTGAACTAGGTCATACTATCCCTGAAATTAATTACCCTATTACCTCCGATGAATTTTTTAAGTTAATTAAGGGACATGATATCAAGTATGATGTTATTTTTATTGATGGTTTGCACCATGCTGATCAAGTAGATAAAGACATTGAGAATGCATTGAACCATTTAGTAGATAATGGTATCATTGTTATACATGATTGTAACCCTGAGAAAGAAGAATATACTTCAGTTCCACGTAAAACTGGGATTTGGCATGGAGATGTCTACAAATCAGCGTTACGTTTAAGACAAAAATACTCTCATAAATTTATTACAGTTGATACTGATTGCGGTTGTGGAGTTATATTTAATGGTATTGAAGAAGATAATAAGTGTTCTAATGAATCACTTAAAGAAGGAGAAAATACTTGGGATTATTTTAATAAATACCGAGTTAAATTGCTAAATCTAATCTCAGTAGATGAATTTAAAGCAACTTATCAATAAAACAACTTATGGTACTATAGGTTATATAGCTAGTGAGGATGATCTTACTAGAATAGAACAATATATTGTATATAATTTAAAAATACTTAATGAATTCAATAAAATTATAGTTGCTACTAATTACGGAGGTGACTTTCAAACTCAAAATACTCAAATTTGGAAGAAATACCTACCAGAATGTATTATATTAGACTCCCCTATAAATCGTGGTCATAATTTTGGTACAGCTGATTTGGATAATCTAATATTTGATTATTGTAAGAAAAACAATATAGAATGGCTTTGTAAATCAGCTAATGATATTTTACTCCAATCTGGATTATTAGATGTGGAAATTGAAAATGCTGATTTTTATTATTTCAATGGTTTTTCATTTGAAACTATTTACAAAAATAATTTTGATTTGGAAACTTTAATCAATAATCATTTTACTCCTCAAACAAATTTCTACTTTATAAATGTGTCTAAAGTGGATTACTTGAATAATAAAGATTATTTAGATCAAACATATGAGCAAGTAAAACAAATAGATAATTATAATGGAAAGATATGGGAATATATAAAAAATTGGTCATGTGAACATTTTCTAGCAGATTGTATTATAAGAAATAATCTTAAAAAACAAAGTTTACTTAATGACCAACAGTATTTTTCTCTTTTTAATTTAATTAAAAATTATAAGATAGGAGATCCATCCCATAAAAATATCATGATTAATGGGGTATGCCATTTTCATTTTCCCTCTCAAAATATAATCATCCCTTAATATTTATATCCGGATAATCTATCCTAGATTTTAAATTCTTTTTTCGTATATTAAAGCCATATGACTGAAAAACTCAAAAAGCGTATCCCTAAAACCATTCGATTTAACATAGAAGAAAAAGAGGATTTTGAAATTATAAAAGAATCAGAAGAATTTATGGATCAATTATTTACGGAAGTAGTAGATTCTATAGAATATGCTATTGAGAATAATATTGATAAAGTATCAATTTTTAAAATAGCAGATTATAACTTTACAATATCAGTTGAAAAAAATAACTATAGTAAAATATTAGATAAAGTAATTGACTTTTATGCATCCCATGAGGATTATGATATATGTCAATTAGTAAAAACACTAAAATTAAAATTATGAAAACCTTTGGATTTTATTCAAAAAATAGTAAAACAGAAGAAATAATAGCCAAAACAAAATCCCAATCTAAAGAAGAAGCTATTGAATATTTTTCATACCTTAAAAAACTACCCGTAAAAGATTTTTTAAATTTATTCAAAATAAAAGAAGTTAATGATAAAAGTATCTGATATAAATGATTTTTTTGAAGAATTATTTGGACCCCACTTAATATTTAGTGACTTAAAAAAAGAACATTCGTCAAATAAAAAAATAATAGAAAATATAATTGTAGGATTAGAAGAATTATCACAAAGAGATGTTAAAATGGGGGAAGAATGGGGTATTGATATTACGTCATATTCTGAACCATTTTTTGTGTCTATTGAAAATTTAATACAACTTCATTTTGGTCCTCATATTTCTGAATTAATTATGTTTTATGTTTATAGTAGGATAGATTTTGATGGTAATTTAATTCCTTTTGAAGATATAGAAAATGGAGAAGAAATATATATGGAAACCTTTGAAGATTTATGGTTACAAATAAATAAACTTCTTTAACTCCCCCATAATTATTGGGGATGGTAAAATATTGTATAAATTGTGGTGAACAAATCCACCCAAAAAGAATAGAAATTATTCCTTCTACAAAAACATGTGTTGTGTGTTCTAATACTAAAACTAAAAAAAGTCTAACTTTACAATTAGGTGAAGGAGAAGACACATATAACGATATTATATTTATAGATGCGGATGAATTTGAAAAAATGGAAAAATATATAGACCCTAGGTCTAAATTTAAAAAATAAAAAAAATTATGCACCCTAAACCTTTAACCAAAGAAATGATTTTAGCAGCTATGGCTAAAACCAAATCTAACAAGGCTGCAGCACGATATTTAGGATGTTCTTATATACATTATAAAAAATATGCTAAACTCTACCAGGATGAGAATGGAAAAACATTATTTGAAAAACACCTAAACCAATCAGGAAAAGGCATCCCTAAATTTTTAAAAAATGGTAAAAAAGAAACAGCACTAATAGATATCTTAGAAGGAAGAATAGACCCTTCCAGCTTTGGCCCTGATAAAATAAAAGGGCGATTAATATCAGAAGGATTTTTAGAAGAATGTTGTACTAATTGTGACTTTAAGGAATATAGAGTAAATGATTATAAAATGCCTCTATTACTCCATTTTAAAGATAATAATAAGAAAAATTACAAATTAGAAAATTTAGAATTATTATGTTATAATTGTTTTTTTCTATCTGTTGGGGATATATTTACTAATAAACAAATTCAAGGAATAGAAGATCATGTATCTTTATTTAAAGCAGAAGTAGATTGGGAATTAGATGATTATCAAAAAGAAATGTTAGATAAAATAACAATTAATAATAATAGTGATGTGGATGATGGTACTGAATTTATTTCAAGAATATGAAATATAAAAAACTTAAAAAAATAAAAAACAAAAAACATCAAGATATTGTAAATGATTTTGATAATATTAAACAATCTCACCTTGAAAAATTAGCCTCAAAATCTTTGGAAAATCAAGAGATCTTTAGTATATTAAAAGATAAGAAAATTGATAAAAATATTTTAGATTTGTTTTGAAAGAAATAACAGTAGATACCTATGATGAGTTTGAAGAACTCACTAAAGCTCAAGATATTAGAGTAGCAGAAGCACTATACGATGCTATTATTAATAATTTAAAAACAAAGAAAAAAAATATACATTTTTTAACGGTGTATGTAAATGAGGATGAAAGTATATGTGATTTATCTATTGAAAGGGAACAATTTGATAATACCTTAGAAAATATTATTCATACATTAATTAAACATGAAGAATACGAAAAGTGCTCTAAAATAAAAAAAATATTAAATAAAAAATAAAAGTTATGTTTTACCGTTATGACAAAAAACAATTGGAATTTAGAAAAAATCCAAAAATTATCTATTCTTACTTATTTACATTATTTTCAATGTGTGGTGCTTCTTACTTTTTAGGTAGGGAAACAAAAGCAAATAACTTAACCAAGTACGAGAAAGAATTAGTCTTACTTAACCTCCAGCAGGAAAAAAACAAATTCACAGAAGAAAAACTAATTGACCTTCTAAAAGAATTGAACGTTAAATTCCCTTACATTGTCCTGGCACAGGCCAAGCTTGAGACCGGTAACTTCAAATCAAATGTCTTCAAGCAGAATAATAACCTGTTTGGAATGAAGGAAGCCCGGGTAAGAGTCAAGACTGCCAAAGGAACTAATCTCAATCATGCCTATTATGATAACTGGCAGGAGTCTGTTTACGACTATGCATTCTACCAATGCCGTTATATGTCCCGGGCAAGGACGGAGGCTGAGTACTTTGCTGCCTTGGATGCAAGTTATGCCGAGGCTAACTACTACTCGGGAACCTTAAAAGGGATTATCAAGAAAGAAAACTTAAAAGAAATATTTAAATAAAAAATGAAACATTCAGTTCATCAGAAGTTACGAGTACTAAAAGTCTACATTGAAGACCTTCACAACAGCCGAGGAAAGAAACAAACCCAACCTCAGTGGTTAAAGGAGATTTTACATGAAAAAGAAAAAAATAAAATCAAATAACTTTATTACTAAAGTATTTAATAGTTTATCAGACGATGAACTAGTTACTATTATGTTTTTATATCCTAAGCAAATATATGATTTTTGTATATTAATGACCTTAGAACAACAATTAATTAAAGAAGAGAAAATATGAATAAACAACACATTATTTTTTTCACAGATAAATGGGAAAAAGCACAATATTTAATCGAAGAAAATAAACTAGAACAAGCTGATGAGTTATTGGATTGGTGTTTATTAATATTAGCTAAAGCTACATTACGAGGTGAAAAATATTTTAAAGGAGAATCTATTAATCTTTGGAAAACCAGAGTTTGGACAGCTATTGAAAACGCAGGACTACTACCAGAATAAAAAAATATTTATGAAAATAGGGTTATTATTATTAGTATTATGTTGTTACTCCCAGAATGATGGAGTATACAAATATGAAACCAAAAATCTTAAAGATACAACACAAACCGGTACTCTTTATACTAAACTAAAATATACTGAAGGAGATACTATAATGTTATGAAAGGATTAACACTAACAGTACCTTTGAATGAGGTTGAAACTCTGACTATCTCCGGAAGCCTGGCCGAGTTTGATATTACCAATCAAGCCGATTCAGGATCAAGAGAAGTCATTGGCCGGTTT
>Ga0070746_10002650_pt1 | contig 10652 bp, 12 predicted proteins | sample VirMetDEL_Mar_21_FD_77016 | JGI IMG/M metagenome (GOLD analysis project Ga0070746, IMG submission 77016) | Aqueous microbial communities from the Delaware River and Bay under freshwater to marine salinity gradient to study organic matter... | ecosystem: Environmental > Aquatic > Marine >... | reverse complement strand
GAGAAGTCCGCTTTACCGTCAAGGATTGCTTCGATTTGGACTTCCGTGCTCTTTCCGGGGACACCGATGATTTCTTGTCCGATTTCCCCGACGATGCTTCCGTAATAGATACCACCTGAGTAGTAGTTTCCGTCACTATAAAAAAACCTCTGAAGTGGAGCTTTCAATGTCACATCAATTTGATGCCTGTAAATATGATGCCCCTGAAATCTGAATATTAAAGTTAATGTGATATCGTCAACAGGTTTTCTGTATTTAACCCAGCCCTGCATGACAAATGATTCTGTATCACCTGGAAACCTGAATAATGCTGATTCCCTGACAGTTCTTATTGAGTTTAATCCACCGTCACCGCCTGGATCTTCGATATCCATCCGATATAAATTTCCGGCTGTATCGCCAAAATAGATATATTCAAGACCATCTTCAGGCGAATAGGCCCGCATTAGAGCGCTAGGGTCCATGTTCATGAAATGACTGGTTGTCATCTTTGACCATGGAGACAATTCTGAATTTCTCAGCGGCTTATAAAATACCCATATCTCATTTTTACCATCTTGATAACAGTAGACTTTCTGTGTTCTCTGGCTGTATTCAATGTGCCATTCATCATAATCTTCTAGCAGATCTGAAATTCCAACACTAAGATCGTTATTTTCAACATCACCAAACTTGTCATTGGCTGTTAATGATTCAACCCTTCCAGGTCTGCCGAAAAAGATATCATTACCAACGAAGGAAACCGATTCATCACCAGAAGCGCCTGATTCAGGGTAGAACTCCTTGAATGCAAAGTCCTTGGCGCTTGCTCCAACTAATTGATAGAACTGACCTTCTTGAGTTGATAAAGCAATAATAGTGAACGCAGAAACCATCCCGTTGATGGGTCTAAGGTCTGGCGTTGTAATGAAGAAAGGATCATCTTCCCCAAGTGCTGAGCTTGGTTGGCTTGTAACGGTGATTTCAGTGTAATCACTGACCTTTGAGCCAATCATAATTTGCGGTAAGGCTGTTGCTGTTGCGTCTATAACATTACCGAAAATAGCCCTTTCATTTTGAATTACACAGTATTTCGCTTTAAAGTCGCCAAATGCCCCACCTAATTCATCTGTGAATGTAACATCAGCTAAAGTTGTTCCATCCCACTGTTTAACATTTTCAGTTAGCGTAAGGTCTGTAATTAGTACAACTTCAGGGCTTAATTGCCAGTTATGCGAAATTCTACCTCTTAACCTCGATCCTGCTGAGACAGATCCTCTGCTTGTAAACGTGGTCCCGTCAAACTCGTAAACAGTATCACCGGCTTGTACGAGTAAACTGGCCTGATTTGTGCTTGCTTTCTTTAATGTAGCAAAGCCCCTAATTGAAGATTGATTTGGCGCTTGTCCGAGAAACTGAAAAGGCTTCCTTCTGCGAAAGTGGAAGTTCTGTAGGTCTAGCTCGAAATTAGTGCCATCGCTACATTCCCTTTGGTCAATATCCTCTTCTGATGGCCTGGAGTGTACGCCACCACCAAATTTAAGGACTATTGTTGAGTCTTCTGGTCCGAGTAAATCAGGCATCGTCGAATGGATTCTGTCCTAGTGGGTTTGTCACAATCTGACCGCCATAACGCTTAACCCAAGCGGTCTGTCTCGGTTGCTGCAATAACGCTCTTACAGCCCTTCCATAATTAACCTTTGCTACATCTGTCGTAAAACGATTGTTCTGATAGAATCGCCAAACCTCTGCAACAACAGGAACCATCGCTCTAAACACAGTATCAGAGAACGGAAACTGATCACTTTCTAGCGCAAGCCCTAAATCCTTCCAATAGAAAAACCTGTACACTTCACCTGCATCACCAGCTAGCGGAACTCGATTTAAATACAAATCGCCCTGGATAGGATCAATTGCTGCAAACGTTGCTGAACCAGTGTAATTGGCAGGCTGTGTCTGTATATTCCTTAGTTCTTCGTATCCACCAGGGTATTCATGGATATAAAGACCCTTCGTTTCCTCATGTAAGGGCCATCTGATCTGGACAAGATCACAAGGCAAAGAGTAAGACCGCTTGTTCTCTATCAGAGTGATATAGTCTTCCTCTCCCTGCCTTGGACGCATCTTTTTCGCCTTGGAATAGATCTGATCAACAGATTCGTTCCATGCCTGAACTGCAAGGTCTATGAAGGTCTGCTTGCCTGAGTCTGTCAGGGTCGTGAGTATGTTTGTCTCACTTATTACTTGAACCCTTTTTAAGACCTCATTGACTCCATCAAGTAATGTTTTCATCCGTAGCCTCTAGTTTGGCAATGATGTCTTCCTTGTTCTCACCCTTTTGAAGCTCATGACCACGATCTTTACACCACTTCTTGAACGCCATGTACTTCATTTTGTGAGGATCTGATTCCTTTGTCTTTTTGGGCTTTGACTCTTTCTCAAGTAGAGCCTTTGTCAGCATTTCTACTTGATCAGCCAATGCCTTCATCTGAGTTTCAAGAACGTTCGCTTTCTCATTCGAAGCCTTTTCGTTTTCTGTTGCTTCATCTAGACGTTTCTGCATTTCTTCTTCACGCTTCAGAAGCTCATGCTCTGAATGCTGAGGCTGTACACGTTTAGGATGATTTTGGATTGTCGTATTGCCTTTTTCATCCTGTACTTGAATCTGCTCCCACTCAATTACTTCCATCGGATCAACTTGATTGGCTTGCAATAATTTAATCCCGTCTTCAGAGGTGCATCCTGCCTTGTATGGGATATTAGCATTCTTTAATGCTCTCCAGATCTCCCTGCGAGACATCCTCTGGAATTCACTTCGGCCATCTGTTGATAGTATTGCAACTCTAGACATAATTACCTCTTAAAAAGCCCCCTCCGAAGAGGGGGCGTATAGATTAAAGCGCAGTAGCTCCAGAAACGATACCACGAGCCCATGCCGTATTAAGACATGTTGCTGCGTGCCAGAACTTATACGCAATTGTCATGATTTCCTCATAAGGATCAGAGGTGCCACCAGACATAAGACCTTTCGAGATCAATCGAATAGCACTTACATCATCACCAGCCATAAACGCACCATCAGGCATAGTTGCACCGAAACCAAGCGATCCAAACGCTTCACGGCCGTAAATCAAGGTCGTATAGGTGTCGATGTTCGTACCAGTGGTAGAACGAAGGCCAGTAGTACCAGTCAAGCCACCAGCATCTGCTTCAACGTCAGCGTTCTGACCGGAAACAAAGCGGACAGTCTGACCGGCTACCGTCATGGAACCGTATTCACCCATGAACAGAGCTACCTGACCGGCATACGTTTCAGCAGGCTTAAATCCAGCAAGCTGAGTGATATCGATCGCTACGTCAGGATGAGTAATACCGATAAATCCAGGCATCAGCTGGGTAGTACCGAAGTTCTGACTGCCGGTTGTCATCGGCGTAAAGGTAAGGGCTTTATTCTTGTCCAGGGTGTTAACCGCTGACTGAATAGATGCTTTTGTGATCTTCGACACAACAGCACCTTCAGAAGCAACACCACCTGCATAAATAAGTGTTACACAGGCTACTTCTGCAGTCCTCTGTAGAATGTCGAGGTAATCACCAGCATCTACACCCATGACTTCAACGATCTTGTCAGTCTGACCATTAAAGTTGATGATGTCGGCTTCTTCGTTAAGGATCACGAAGTTACCGTATTTCAATGCCGTTGCAGTAGGGGCACTGATCTGGAGCGTTGAGGCATTACGGGTATTCATATACGCCGTAGTTGCCTGCTCTGCCAAAGTCCCACGCTGGTTAGAGTTAATCGTAATACGACGCCACGTTGCCGTAGTCGTACCCATGTTTTCCTGGATGCTGCTAGGCGTGGTGCCGAGAAAGTGAACCGCACGAGATTTTGCAGTACGAAGCAGCGTCTGCATGAAAATCGTGTTAACGGGTTTTTGAAGGGTACTAGTACCCGAAGTAGTTAAAGCCATGATTTACTCCTTAGCGAAGCTTAGACTTAGCTGCCATAAATTCGGAATCGGTCATTCCTGCCCAGTTAAGCTGTTTCTCCGCCTGATTTGAGGTTGATGCACTATGCACACTAGCCTCTACAGCGTTCCATGATTCTGTGGATGCTTCATCGGTCTGTGGCTGCGTCAGTTCTTTGGCAATATCCTTGCCTAATGTTTTAAGAATAGCGTTCCATGCTCCAGGGTTATTGGCCCTGTTCTCAAACGCAGCATATATCCGTGGATCTTGACTGGCGGCAACATGGAGTTGCCCCTCAAACCACTTTTCAGATAGATGGGTTTGTCCAGCAGCCTCACGCAATATTTTCGCAGATTCCTGGATCGCTTCGGTCTGTTCTCTCTTGATCTGGCGAGCCATGAATTCTTGAACATCTGCTGTAACGGTAGGTGCGTTCGGTTGAGGAGCTTCTTGTTTTGGCTCCTCTTTAGGTGTCTCATCGTATTCAGACAGTAGGCTGTCGAGAGACGGTTCCTGAGCGTTTTCAACCTCAGCAGATGGCTGTTGCGCCTCTGTATTGGTCTCATTAACCTCGGACATGGTTTCTTTCTCCTGTTAGGATTTTAGTAATACGGTCGTTCTCTAAAGCACGACCCGAATAAAAAACCCAGTTATAAAACTGGGCCTCTTGTTGGTGATCTGGTTGTTTGATCGGTTTAAATCGTGGAATTTTAACCTTTTCAATTTCTTCGATTATCTCTTTCCACTCCGGTCTTCCGTAAAGCTCCTCTAAGAGGGCTTTGGCTTCTGGTGACATATTATCTCTGTCCAAAGGCTAGAGCTTGCTGTGCGGCTACACCGGCTCCAGGGTTGACTAATTCAGGGGCAATCTCCTGCGCCTGTGGTTGTGGGGTTAATACATCAATATCAGTCCAGCCACCCTCACGAAGGATTTGCTGGATAGATGCATTGATATCGAGTGAAGGAGGATTGCCTTGTGAAATAGACAACTGATCCAGTTGAACGGCTTGATTGAACGCTGCCATTCTCCGCTGGAATTTCACATTCTCATCGGCTGACTGACCAGCGCCAAAAGCTTCGAACTCAACAAAATCAGGTAAGAATTCCTTTCTAACTCTCACAAAGCCTTGATAGGGCCTGATATAGAACATTTCATCGCCCATATTCTTCCGGCCTAACTGATATTCTATATGTAACCAACGAGTTAGAGGACTTTCGAGCGTAGAATTAACATAATCGTTAACCCTGATCTGTGCTCTTGCCAATTCAGCCTCTTTTGAGAACGCCGTTGTGTGTGAAAGCGTCTGCTGGCCCAATCTAGGAGCTGTAGTACCCGTTACGTCACTGTATTGGCTTAACAGGGCCTGAAATACCGCCAACATGGCGTTACCATCACCAATCTGATTAGAACTAACGCTTTCATCCCATACCGCCCCTGGAAACGTTTCAGGGTCTGTATCAGCATCAGCGTCTTTTGTTAGTGGGGGCTGAATCTGTAAAGCAGCCCACTCCATCAGTCGATTAAGGGCTTGCGTAGACGCCATCTGTAAAGGGCGACCCTTCATCAATGGAGATGTGGCATAAGGACTGTCAATGTGCTCTCTGTGGTACGGGAATAGGATATAAGAGGTATATGGAACGTCATTCTTGCGAATTCTGAATATAGTCCGTTCTGACTTTCCATCCCTAGACCCGACAGCAACTGAAATAATGGCGTTTGGAAGATACATGGAGCCAGTCGATTTACGATTGACAACCATATCGCCTTCCCACTCTATTACCTGGACTTGTTCTTCCTCATCCCAGCCTTTCAGAGCGTTTCGTATCCAACCTCCAGTCATTAAATTGACATCTGTTGAGCCTGTTTTAGTCGCCATCATGATATCTTTGGCATACTGCTTATATTCAAAGATCTGACCGGGGGCGACAATCTGACCTTCGTTGTTCAAACTATGGCAAGTATCATCTAAATAGGTGTGTTTAATACTCCGTGGTACGAGCATTGGAATTTTGTGTGTTTTGAACTGAACACCTTTAGTCTCGTGTAGGAAGACACGTTTGTTCACATATCGAACACGACCAACACCCATGGAATATTTGAATGCTTCTGCGTTGATTAAATCGACATTACCTTTGAAGTCATATTGATTGTGCCAGTGGGTTAAAAGGCCCTGGACCAATTTATCAGCATTGTCTTGATCTACCTGACTCGGGACTTCGTTTAGATCACCAGCGACTAATGACTGGAAATCAACCCTTTCCAAATAATCATCCGTCAAAGCAGCATGGGCTGAAAACCAATCGACACCGTTAGGCATCATCAAGCGTCTTGCATCAGCTGTACTTATTTCAAGGGTTTCTGCTTGGTTAGGAAGTTCTGCTTCAGCCATCCAGGCTTTCTTTGACTCGATATCACCCTGACGCTGCTTTTGAACGTCGAAACCGGGCTCCATAGCGATCTGTCGATCTATTTCACGCCACTGGCTTTCAAGAATGTGCCGATCTCCCTTTCTTTTGGAGAAGGTGTCAACAATCTTTTCAGATATGATGTCTTTGTCTGACTTGGTGAACTTTTTATCAGCCATTAGGAATCATATCTCCCTGCTTGTTCACTCTTGTCAATCCAGTTCATCGCCATCTTGATCGTCGCTTCAATCCTTGCTTCTTGTTTTGTATGTGGTGTCCAGCTTGCTTCCATGTCGTGCATAGCTTCAAACTCCAACCAACTACCGCCATCCATCTTTTCCATTGAATCGGGCCGTGTTACAAACCATGCAGTTTGATAATAACCCCATGGATATTCTTCAGGCTTATCAAGCTCTAGTTCAGTTTCAGCCAAGAAAATATCACGGCCTTTGTAATTAGTAACCGCAAATGGGTGTAGATTGTTGTCTTTTATAAACTGCTCTAATTGAGCCCGGCTAGAGGGAAGATGTGTTCTAGTCCATTGCATAGTGAACCCTTGTGCTAAAACATGAAGTTGTTGGACGTTTGACAGCCTTTGAATGAAATGTCTTTGCGTATCGGCGCATCATTACGCCGTAAAAACATGCCTTTAGAGTATCATCACGTCTTTGGTTTAATTCTGAATCACCAGACTTAGTTATCTTCTGATGATAATTACGCCGTTCTTCTAAGTAAGAATTGCAGGTTGAGAAAACCTTGAATCGACCAGTCCTCTCTCTTTCAGAAATCTCTTCAATAATCGGCCAAACAGGTTGAGGGCCACCACGATCATTCTTATATCGTGCTGACTTGTTTAGGACGTTTACCCCTAACCCTTTCATCTTGTTTTTCAGTGATAGCGACTCTTTATCACCTGCTCCAGGACTGCGCTTTGCACCATCATGGGGCCATGCCACTGGAATCCATGGATCGGGATTTCGGATCTTCTCAGCATGGAAAGCTAAGTTAATCTCACCTTTCTTCCTGTAATCGTCGTAGAGATAGATAATATCTCTGTCACGGTCTATAGCCAGCTTGGCGCAACCAAAAGGATGATCCAAACCAAAATCAATACCGTTAATACGAGCGAAGTAATGAGGGATTTCAAACGGATCACAAACAACGTCCTCTTCAGGCGTTGTAAACACAGCACCTTCACCCATCATGGGTACACCCATCGTCCTAGCCTGAAGTTCATGCCGTGGGTATGAGCGCATCATACGCTCTCTTTCTTCCTTTAATAAGTGTGGAGCGTCTTCCCACGTGGCAGTCCCTATCCAAACGCCTTCGTTATCAGAATGCTGGAAATGCCTGACAAGTTCAGTCTGCCCAAGTAACGGAGTAAACGTCACCATCATGATCCCGTGAGAAGTCAGAAGACGGGTTAAAGCTTCTGTGTATATACGATAATCATCAGGTTCTTCGTCTAACCAAGTGACTTGTGGAGCCGTTCCTTGCCATTTCCTCCACCCCTGCTCGTATGTCTTCATCACACAGGTTGAAACCCCTCCTGAGCTGTGAGAGACCTTAAAAAGGTCAACAACATCAGAACAGCCTGCTTGCCGCATCTTTGGCCTTCCATAAAGGCGCTCTTTTGGAATAAACCCGGTTCCTAGTTCTTCCTTTGAAGTCCCACCCAATAAAGCCTTTTGGATAATGTCCCTTGAAGTCTCATTTGTAGGGCTACCAGTCCAGATAAGAGGCGGTTTATCAAATCTAATGCCTTTCCAGTCGTCTGGGTAATCCCCAGTCATATGGATGGCTACTTCATAACCGCCTGATTCTGACTTCCCTACCCTGTTTCCACAGACAACAAGCCTTTCCTGATTGTCTTTTCCGGCTTCGTGGAAATCATACTGCCAAGGCTTATTTGACCATTCGCACCATTCACCCTGTTCGTGCTTTTGCTTCCACAGCTCGCCATCAGGGCATAGTGTTTCTGGATGCCCGTATGGGCGATGTCTGTAGAGTTTACGCTGAGCTATTCGAGACTCTAATTGAGATAGAGCCTCTTGGAGGGCTTGGTTCAAATCTGTCCAGGCTTAAGAATGATAAATGTCCATGTGCCAGAGGCAAGATCAACAGTACCAGCGCTGGCATTGTAGAAGTTCACATCAACAGTATTTGAGGCTGATGGACCGGCATTTACAATCATGCTCTGCAAATCATATGGCGCGATAGGCATTACAAAGTCACCGATTTCAACATCAGTCACAGTAGCACTGACCGTAGCATCTACCGTTGTAGCCATACTTGGAGGATCGACAATTGCCTGTCGAATGATAATCTCTACGTCACCAAGTCCAGCAGCGTCTACTAATGGGTTTGCACTCATTCTCTTACTCCTTTACTAACTCATTGATATCCCAAGGTTTAGGTTTCCCATGGAATGCAATTACACGACAATCAGGATGAATGCCGGTTCTCTTCACATGTAATTTGTATGATTGAATCTGATTCGGTAAAAGATCCTGCCAATATTCAGGTGAATGATGGCCTTCACCGATAAAGTCCTGATCGCCACCAGGGAAAGTATTCATGTTCACGTTAGGGTTGATTGCGAACTCAGAATGGATGTGGCTCATATCTCCATTCCACGACATCACGCCAGATCCAACTCTATCTGGATAATTGAAATCTCGCAAAGTAACGAAGCGTTCACTTTCTGCAATCTCAATCAACGGCGTTAAATCATCGACAATCGTAGTATCAAGATCGAAATATAAAACAGGCCCTTGCGTTCTAAAGGCTGTCATCTTGCACCACCAATGCGGGTATTCACCAAGAATACATTCAAGATCAAGCCCTGAAGCATATTTAACCTGCTTGTAGAGACGATCTATGTGTTCTTCGGTGTAAAGTCCACCAGGACGGAACGCTGTCAGGATCTTCAATACCAATACTCTCTTATCGGATGTTTACAGATCTTTGGGTCTTTATTTGGCCCTGAGAAGAAGACGATCTTCTTATCCGTAATATCAGTAATTCCGTAATGGCCTATTTCTTCTTTCCAGACTTTCTCGTTTGGCAGCGTCTCACGAATAAACGCCTGATCCGTTCCAGTAAATCGGCTCTTGACCGGTCCTTTAAAGTTCTCGTAGACCTGTTTTCTGGTTCCAGGCTGCAGCATGAACATCGCTGCGTTGTAATGTGTTGGCATTCCAGGGGATGCATTTATCCTGAAGTCGTCATCAGTAAACAACTCACTGATATTACTGGTAATAATACAATCCAGGTCTATACAAACGAACTTTCCGCCAACTCGCTCACCGAACTCTTCAGAGAAGACGTATAGCCTTCGATAACATCCTATCCCGTTGTAGAAGTCCCACAACGGCCAGCATTCAACATTAACGTCTTTATCATCATCAGTTATGCAGATATGCCTGAAATTGCTTAAATTCCTTTTAAGCATACTGTCAAGAATATTTACATAATCCGGAGAATACTTAGAGCCCCACTTAAAGGAGAACACAGTAAGCATCTACTGCTTTATCCTTTCTTTCTACCTTCTCGATCTTCCAGCGATTGCGTATTTTCTCAAGCCACCAGTCAGGTTTTTCGATAGTGATATGACAATTTCTGCCATCTGGCAGCTTCTTGTTACTTTTTATGATTGCGATACTTAAAATAACTGACTTTTCAGCCAATTCCTTAATATGGTCCAGAACATCATCAACATATTCTCGTTCTACGTGCTCCATCACATCCTTACAGACAACAAGATCCGCTTTATCTGGTAATCCCGCTATATCAGGTATGCAAGGGTCATACATCCTTACATCAAGAGTATCTTCAAGCCCTTTTGACAAAACACCTTTCCCAGCACCATAGTCCAGTACTGACTTGCATCCGTGTGAACGAGCCCATTGTTTAACGGGCTGTATCCAAAACTTTCCTCCGACACCGTAATTTCTATTTCTCTGATGGAGCTTTTCGTTTAGCTCTCTGTATTCTTTTGTGATCATTTGAAGTGCCAGAGTTTTCTATCTACAAACTTAGAGGCTAGCTCTTTGTCAAACTTCATTCCAGCGCAATCAAACGCCTTCCCGATAGAATGGAAATCACCAGCTATCAATTCTTCAGTTTGAATATTTATACCGTTCTTGTTCTCAACGATATAATCCAGTTCTTTCATATGCGTATCGTAAGACTTCTCAATACCATCAAAATACAACCCGACACGTTTACACGATTGTATCGATGCGTTTTTACTTCTTCTTATACACAGATAGATTGGATTGAGCGAATCGAACAAT
>Ga0070746_10002649_pt1 | contig 10652 bp, 7 predicted proteins | sample VirMetDEL_Mar_21_FD_77016 | JGI IMG/M metagenome (GOLD analysis project Ga0070746, IMG submission 77016) | Aqueous microbial communities from the Delaware River and Bay under freshwater to marine salinity gradient to study organic matter... | ecosystem: Environmental > Aquatic > Marine > Coastal... | reverse complement strand
TTAAGATATGATGATTACCTAGAGATGGCTATGATTGAAGGAGTTCCAGCTGAAACTGGTTCTGCTGCTTTAACAGCTTTAAATGGAGCTGCTTACCCAGCAGGTTCTACATTACCTAACAGTGCAGGTACTCAAGGTTTATTCGATTCTATCGAAAACAGAGGAAATGTTTGGTCTGGTGGTAATCCAACAGCGTTAGCTGATTTTGATGCTATCATCCAGAGATTAGATAAGCAAGGTGCAATTCAAGAGAATGTTCTTTTTGTTAACAGACAAATGGGATTTGATAGTGATGACATGTTAGCTGCTCAAAACTCTTACGGTGCAGGTGGTACTTCTTACGGATTGTTTGACAATGACGAAGAAATGGCACTTAACCTTGGATTCTCAGGATTCAAAAGAGGATATGAGTTCTATAAGTCTGACTGGAAATACCTTAACGATGCTACCTTAAGAGGTGGTTTAACTGCTGGTATAGTAAACGGTGTGTTAGTTCCAGCTGGTTCTACTAATGTATACGACCAGGTTATGGGTAAAAATGCTCGTAGACCTTTCTTACACGTTAGATACAGAGCTTCTGAGACTGAAGACAGACGTTACAAAACTTGGATAACAGGTTCTGCTGGCGGTGCTGCTACAAGTGACCTTGATGCGATGGAAGTAAACTTCCTTTCTGAAAGAGCACTTTGTACATTAGGTGCAAACAACTTCTTCTTATTTAAGAGCTAAGAAGTAGAAATAATACAGGGGAGGTTAATCCCTCCCCTTTTTTTTAAATTTAAAATTAAATAAAATGAAATTACAATTAAAAGACAAAATCTATGTGCTAAAGGCTAGCACAACCCCATTAAGCTTTATGCTTTCTTCAAGAAACACACGAAGATATCCACTACTACATTTTGATGAAGAGAAAGGAGTTAACCGACCTCTTCGTTATGCAAGAAACCAAAAATCACCATTTGAGGATGAGCAGGATGATAACGCTATATTAGAGCCTGTAGTTTTCGAGGATGGATATTTAACGGTTCCTAAAACAAACCCTGTACTACAATGGTTCTTAAGTTTACACCCAGGTTTTGGACAAATATTTGAGGAGGTAAATACAGAGAGAGAAGCCTCTGATGATGTTGCATCTATGGATATTGAGTTAGATGCAGAGATTGCGGCTAAGGAAATGTCTATTGAGATGGCTGAATCAATTGCTAGAGTGCTTATGGGTTCAAGAGCTGATAAGCTAAGTAGTGCTGAATTAAAAAGAGATGTGCGTTTATACGCTAGAAACAATCCTGTAGAGTTTTTAGAGATGTTGGATGACCCAATGTTACAGCTTCAGGATTTAGCTCAAAAATCATTAAGTAATGGTTTAGTAGCCTTAAGAAATAATAAGAGGGATATTTACTTTAATTTAAAGGATAACAAGAAAAAAATGATGACTGTTCCTTTTGGGGAAGAGCCAGTATCTGCATTAGCTGCATACCTTCAGACAGATGAGGGAATAGAGGTAATGAAGATGTTAGAAAAAAAGTTAAAGTAAAACGTAACCTTTTAAAAGAACTTACGTATAGGTAAGTGTTTGTTATTCATAATTCATGTTATGTTTATTGGTTAAAAGAAGGGGCTTTCGAGTCCCTTTTTTTTATTACCTTTGTACTTTATAAACCCATAAAATTTTTTTATTATGCAAAAGTATTTAAACTTAAAAGGAACAGCAGTAACAGCGTTTCAAGGAAATCAGTTAGTTAGTATTAATGGTATAAAAACCATTCGTTCTGCAACTGCAACAAATGTAGACACACTTATTCAGTATGAAGATGGTACAACCACAACAGTTAAAACAGCTGCTCAAGTAGGTTTTGATGTGCAAGTGCAACTTCAAGAGGCGGTAAAGGCAGCATTAGAAACATCTTGGACAAATCCTGTGTTTGATGTTGTATTAGTAAAAGCTCCAGTAAGTGTTATAAACGCTTAAGTAAAAGCTTTAATACATGTAATTAAGAGGACTTTTTATAGGTCCTCTTTTTTTTATCTATCTTTGCAGTATGAGTAATTTTATATCTATACCTGTTGATTCAAGTGATAATTTAATTGTAAGTTCTCAAAAAATTGTCACATGTGTTAGAATCTCTTCTACACAAACCATTATAGTAGTAGACGGAGGAACTGCAGCTCATAATTCAACAGACCAACTAACAATCACCCATAATGCTGACTCTGCGACAAATTCTGTAGCAAAGTCAATTATGAATACTGTGGTCTTGTCTTATTTTAATAATAAAACAGGTGTAGTAAAAGAAGTAACTCCACCACAAACCATTACAGATGTGGGTTTTAGTTAATAGTGTTTTTTAGCTAAGTCCCTTTTTTTTCTTTATCTTTGTATCAAAGAAATTTTAAATGATTAATGAGGTTAGAAATACAGTCATGGCAATCCTTAATAAGGATAATAATGGCTACGTAACTCCTGAAGAGTTTAACCTGTTCGCAAAGCAGGCTCAACTTGAACTATTCGAGGAATATTTCTATGATTACAAGAATGCATTAAACCTACAGAATAAGCGATTATCTAATAGTGGTTATGCAGATATCCCTAAGCAACTAGCGGAGGTTATAGATTTATTTACTAAGAAAGAAGTAGGACTTACTTATGTTGGTGGAACAACATCTTTTACACTACCTACAGACTGGTACACACTAAACGTGGTTTATTATAACACTACTACTGAGGTAGAGAGAGTAAACCAGAATAAAATCAACCAGCTGGTAATGTCAAACATTACAGCCCCAACTACTACATACCCTGCGTATTACTTAACAGGTGCTAGTAATTCATCACCAACACCTACCTCACCAGGTAATTCAATAATAGTATATCCATCAACCATAACAAACAACATCGATGTTCTATATGTACGCTATCCATCTGACCCTAAGTGGACCTATAATACAGTATCTGGCTCACCTGTATTTAATCAGTCAGCTGCCGATTACCAAGACTTTGAGTTACCTCTTTCAGACCAAGATACTCTGGTCTTTAAGATACTGGAGTACGCTGGTGTTAATATTAGAGAGGCAGCTGTAACAGCATTTGCATCACAAGAGGAAGCTATTAACGACCAAAAAGAAACATAATGGCATACATAACTAACTATCAATACTACACCAACTCAGGTACAGTACCTCAGAATGCAAACTGGGGAGAGTACCAATACGTATCACTAAAAGATATCGTTAATAATTTTATGTTAATGTATGTAGGTGATGATAAGTTGGTTAATAATGTGACTAGGTATAACGTATTGTTTCACGCTAAGAGAGGTATTCAAGAGATTAACTACGATGCGTTAAGAAACATAAAGGTATTACAGCAATCTGTTGGTGATGACTTAAGATTTATACTCCCTCCTGACTACGTAAACTATGTACGTATATCGGTAGAGAAGGATGGGATATTATTTCCACTACATGAGAACAGTCAGATTAACTACGCTAATGAATATCTTCAGGATAATAATGGCGACTTATTGTTCGACCAGAATGGAGAGGTTCTAGAGGAGGAATTATCTCAATTAGATAGAGATAGATTAGCAGGTCTACCTAAGCAACAGTTCTTAGAAAGCGGATTAAGATACGGAGATTGGGGATGGTGTTTAGATGGGTGTTGGTATTTTAATTACAGGGTTGGAGGTTATTATGGATTAGATACGTCTAAGGCTAATGTAAATGACAGCTTTAGAATTAATAAACAATCAGGTGTTATTAACTTCAGCTCAGGTGTTAATGCTCAGTCTATAGTACTAGAGTATATATCTGATGGTATGGAGAATGGTGATGATGATTCGGTTACAATTAATAAACTAGCAGAGGACTACCTATACAGCTACATTAGATGGGCTATTTTAGACAATAAGATAGATACACAGGAATATGTGGTAAGGAGAGCTAAGAAAGAGAAAATGGCTAAACTTAGAAACGCTAAGATTAGATTAAGCAATATGCACTCTGGGAGATTATTAATGGCTCTAAGAGGCAGAGATAAGTGGATTAAATGAGGTTAATTAAAAGTTTCATACAAGGTATTATGAACAAAGACCTTGATGAACGTCTGATTCCAGACGGTCAGTATAGGGATGCGTTAAATATCGAAGTGTCTGCATCTGAAGGTGCAGGAGTAGGTGCATTAGAGAACATAAAAGGTAATACTAATGTATCTAATCAAACCTTTACCGCTAACGCTAAGACTATAGGTGCTGTAGCTGATGAGGCTAATAATAATATCTACTGGTTTGTAAATGACCCAGATGGTGCAGGAGCAGGTTTTGATTATGTACTTAAGTATAATGAGATTAATGGTGTAACTACAGTTTTACTAAAAGATACTATAGGTAACGCAAACTCTGTATTAAAATTTAACCCCAGCTATTTAATTACTGGTGTTAATATTATAGATGGTTTATTATTCTGGACAGATAATATAAACCCACCAAGACGATTAAATGTAGCTAAGTATTATCCTACTGATGGATTTATTGAGGATGACATATCGGTTATTGTAAAGCCAGCGTTAAACTCACCAAACATAACACTAACTAATTCAGCTATACAGTTCCAGGAAAATAACTTAAAGTATAAGTTCCTACAGTTTGCCTGTAGGTATAAGTACGAGAACGATGAGTATAGTGCTATATCTCCATTCTCATCTACAGCATTTGAGCCGTCACCTTTTTTATATGTAATTGGTGATGATTCTTTTTCATCTATGACTAATAGTTATAATGAGGTGAGTGTAGATTACTACATCAACGGAGAATTATCAGGTGGTGCTTGGGTTCCAGACCCTAGAATAAAAGAGGTTCAGTTGTTATTTAGAGATACGGCTGGCACCAACATTAATGTTATTGAGTCATTTACTATAGAAGACATTCTTACTAATCCATCCTTGGGTATTGATGTTAACGGAAGATTTACCAACACCTTTGACAATAGTAAGGTTTACACAGTTCTTCCTCCTGATGAGATTACAAGACTATTTGACAATGTACCATTAAAAGCAAAAGCACAGGAGCTTATAGGTAGTAGGATTGCTTATGGGAACTATGTTCAGTTTTATGACATTATTGATTCATCAGGTAAGCCTATAGACATAGACTACAGCTTAGAGATACAGTCAACCACTGTTTCTGGTACACCACTGCCTACATTTAGGAGTGACAGGGATTATGAGATAGGTTTGGTATATTTAGATGAATACAGCCGAATGACTACGGTACTAACATCTCCTAATAATACTATTAACATTACACCAGATTTATCTGATGAGGCTAACGATATTAGGGTTGAAATAAATAACGAAGCCCCTGCATTTGCTAAGAAATATAGAATATTTATTAAACAGCCTAAGGGTAATTATTATAATATTTTTGTTTTGTGGTATGCAAAAGATGATATATATACCTGGTTTCAAATAGACCAATCAGAGGTGGACAAGGTGCCTATTGGGAGCTATGTAATACTTAAAACAGAGGCAGGAGTAGCTAGTGAGAGTAATCAACAATACAAGGTACTAGATGTTCAGTCTCAACCAGAAAATTTTTTAGACAATGGACTTTCTCAACCAGATGGTTTATATTTTAAGTTAAAAATAGATGATACTGCATTATTTAATGGAAGTGATTTATTTGAAGAAAACTACAACAACACAGGTAGGGGCTCTGTTTATGAAGATGTTAATGGCGACTGGAAATCAATTACTTATATTAGAGGATTAGATTCGGCTGTAGGTGCTGGAGTTGGTGTGGTTAATTACCCAATATATTATGGGGGTTCTACCAGTAATAATTATATAATACCTCAATTCGGATTTACACCTCAATTTAATAATGATTTTAGGTTAAAAATTATAATAACAAATCCAAGTTCTTCAGGAGTAAATAGATACAGGGTAGATAAATTTGAGTTAAACTCTACTGGAGGGGGCTACGTTCCTTTAAAGTCAGATACTGATATAACTACCTCTTTACAAGAAGTAAATTATTCCTCTACAAGTGGGCTTGTGATTTATAGCTTTACTTTTCCTACTACCTTAGGTTATAAAGTAGGAGATTATTGGATTGTTAACATACATGAAGTTCAAGGAGGTGGAAGTGGTTCTACTCTTGGAGGTGTTAAGAATAAATGGGAATACAACCAACAATCTCAAGAAAACACTTATCACACCGCTATTGTTCAGAGTGAAAATTTTTGGAAAGACGACCAAGGAAATGCTATAACAGGATTGCCTCAAGCTCAATATGCTCAACCAATTATTGACAGACCTATAAAAGCAGGAGCTAGAATAAAGATAAATGTTACAGATTTTTCATTAGAAGAAAATGAATTTATATCTCCTAGAGACTACTTAAATATAGAGGAGTGGTTCTGGGAAAGTGGTGCTTATAAACAATTTAAACAATTAGGTCAACCCACTGCTTTACAGCAATCTTTAGGAACCATATCTTCTCAATTTCAAAATCAACTAGGAGCTGCTAATGTATTTTTCAGACGAGGGTTTAGTTTCAATAATGCATCAACATCAGGATGTAGTGATAGTAATAGTATTTATCAAAAAACATTTACTCTCACCATTCCAGATGCTACAGCTCCTGGAGGTCTTAGTTGGAGTGAATATTTAGCCACTCAACCTATTTGGATGATGATAAGAGGCTCATCCCAACCACTTAGTACTGGTTCAAGTGCTAATTTAACTAGTTGTGATGGAGCTCCAGAAATAAACGTATTTTTTGAAATAATACAACAAGAACAGGCTAATGTTTTTGAGACTACCCCTATAGAGAATCCTGCGGATATATACTATGAGCTTAGTGATACATTTGATATTATTAATGGTGCTCATCAGGGTAATGTTTCTAATCAGAGTTTGTCGAGTAACTCTCCAGCTACGGTGAGTTTAAATACTACTACACTATCATCCACAGCTTCAGATAGAGAGAACAGTATGTACAACGCCTATTGCTTCGGTAATGGTGTTGAAGGTCTTAGAATACGTGGTGACTTTAATGCACCAGCACTAGCCTACTCTCCAAGAGTAAGCTCTGTGATAGAGGATTATAAGCAACAACGAGTAGAGGAAGCTATTACATATAGTGGTATATATAGAGAGAACACAGGTATAAACAACCTAAATGAGTTTAATCTATCCTTAGCTAACTTTAAGTACATTGATAAGTTCTTTGGTTCTATTCAGAAGCTACACGCAAGAGATACAGACTTAGTAGCCTTTCAAGAGAATAAGGTATCTAAGATACTATACGGCAAGAACCTACTAAGTGATTCAGTAGGTGGTGGTGTGGTAGCATCTATACCAGAAGTGTTAGGAACTCAAGTCACCTTCACAGGTGAGTATGGTATAAGTGAAAACCCAGAGAGCTTTGCTACGTGGGGTAATGATATGTACTTTACAGACTCTAGACGAGGTGCGGTAATGAGATTGGGCTCTAACGGAATGTTTGAGATATCATCTCAAGGGATGAGAGATTATTTTAAGGACTTGTTTATATCTAACAGCAGAACGCAGAAGATAGGAGCTATAGACCCATTCAAAGAGAGATACGTACTGGCTAATAACGACACATTAAACCCTCCATGTGATTTTAGTGTGAAGCCACCATCAGGAGGACTAACAATAGGTAATGCCGCTAATACCGATGTATGGACGGTAGTATCTAATACAGAGTGGACCGTGGCATGGGTAGGGGCTACATGGCTTACGGTTAATACCCAAGCAACACCATACTCAGGAGAGGATTCAGAGTTCTTAAATTTTACCTATGCGGCTAACGCTACAGGCTCTAACAGAAGTGTAACCGTTACATTTACTGCATGTGGTGTAAGCTATCCTTTTACTATAACTCAGTACGCTACCCTACCAATAGAAAGAAAGGTAATAGTTATTGGTAATAGTGTAGATGGAGGATTGATAGCTAATCAGAAGTATGACTTTACTAGCAACACTACGGGTGGTGATATTGACTTTGACGGGGTAGCACTTACTAAAAACGCTTTTGCTTTAGATAATGGTTTTAATTCTTTTGAGGGTGTAGACTCTATCCCTGTTGATGGAGATACGGTAACACTTAAAGCAGGGGTGACAGGTACAGATACCATAAAGCCTTTTAATCCTAACTTTGGAAACTCACTCAGGTATTTAGTTACTGATGTGGAATACTCAGAGGCAGATGTTAAGACATTAATATTACTATCAACAGCGACAACACCTGCTATCGTAGGTAGTAACTATGAGGGCTCATTTACTTTTTCTAGACCATCTAACGAGAAGTTCTTGTATCTAATATATGACTATAGAAATAACATTACACCACCTGCTACACTTACAAGTAGTGCATCTATTGCAGGCACGGTTAATTCAATCGCTGATTATACCAATAGAAGAGGGAACGTAAACGTTAGGTGTACACCTTCAGGAACAAATACTTTCTACGTTAAATGGAACGATAGGATAGTAGGTCAGGCTATAGACATAGTTGGGGTTACTGATATTACTTTCTTTAAGAATGAATTACTTCCTGGTAATATAGAGATTATAGCATCTGGAGGTGGAGCATTTACAGCTCAAGCAGCAGCGAGTACGTTACAATCATTTGCTATAGATACCACAGATGACACACTAACTAGTGTTTGTGCGTCTACTACATCCCCCAATACTAGGTATCACTCAGGGGCTGCTGCATTACCTGTGGTAGGAGATATTATATATAATGAACTTAGTGGATTGACGGCTTATGATGGCAACAATGCATTCCACAGAATAGGTCCAGCTCCAACAACTAATTATGCTGTTGTTAATGATGAGGGAGTGGTATTAACGGTAGGTAGTTGTTCCTCATGTACGGAGGTTGCTGTGCCAGTTATTACTCAGCCAGATATTGAGCTTACGGTAGGGGATGCTATAGATTTAAAGATACCTGTTAGTAATAATCCTATTAGCTTTGCGGTATCTACTACGTGTAATACTTATCAAATAAATGGCGGCACTGATGGTGCTGTATTTACCACTACAGACTGTACTACAGGTGCTACCATTACGACTACGGTGGTTAGAAACTCATTCCAAGAGATATGTACTACAACAGCTCCAGTGGTTGTTTCAGGTACAGGAACATCATCAGTAGCTGGAACGTGTGATGACCAGGTGTTACCTCCAGGTATTTCACTGGACAAATTAAACGGTATATTAACAGGTACTACAAATACACCAGGTATATACTCATTTAGAATTACAGCTACTAACTGCTTTGGTACAAGTGCTCTATCAACAATTAGTATAACCATTAACCCTAACACTACCAATAGAAGGTTTAATATGGATAGCTCAAATCCTGAAACTACTAGTGGGTTAGCGTGTGCTGTTACGCCTTCCTACTCTATATTCTATCATGATGGACAGAAAGAATATCCAGAAGTTAATGACTTTATATATAACTTTTGTGAGTGTGAACAGCGTATATTCAACGGGGGATACTTATGGTATATAACCGATGAGTTGACAGTTGGCAAGAATAACGTAATACGAATTGACAGTGTGGGTCAGGTAGTAGAGAAAACAACGTGTCCTTAAAAATATAGATTATGGCAGAAGTAACAATAACATACGCACCAGCAAACAGTGGATGGACCTCGTTTCACTCTTACTTCCCAGAGTGGATGATAGGGATGAATAGTAACTTCTATACGTTCTACCAGGGTAATATATGGAAGCACTATAGTAATAATAATAGAAATAATTATTACGGAAACCCAAACGATTCTACAGTGACCCCTGTTTTTAATGATGACCCTACATCTACGAAGATGTTTAAGACCATACAGCTAGATAGTAACTCTCCGTGGGATACTACTATTACCACTGATTTGTCAGCTGGATTCATGGACTCAACACAGTATGAACTAAAGGAGGGTGATTACTATACCTATATCAGAAGAGTAGCAGGAAACACTGACTTAGATTTAATGTCAGCACAAGGGGTGGGTAATATTTTAACAGTTACTGGTACTTCACCTGGGGCTATTACTTTAACTTTTAATTTTGACATAGGAAGTATTATTGCTATTGGCGACAAACTATATAGAGATAACACAGGTATTGAGTTAATCGGAACTATTACAGGACTAACGTCCAATTCCATAACCATGAACGTTACGTCTGTAACGCCAGTAATTGGTAATTATGTGCTTTATTTAAAGGATGCAGAGGCTGAATCGTATGGTGCTAGAGGGTATTATATGGAAACATTGTTATCTAATAGCAGCACTAGTGAGGTAGAATTATTCTCAATTTCTAGTGAAGTGTTTAAAAGTTTCCCTTAATTTAGTATCTTTGTATTTGGATAATGTTGTATATTACAGCGTTATTATAATATATCTAAAAAAAATAATATGGCTTTAGGAACATTAGCATTAATATCAGGTATCGCAGCTGGTTCCAGTGCTTTACTTGGTGCTGGTCAGATGATTGCAGGAGCTCAAAAAACAAGGAACGCTGAAACGGCTGCTGGTAGAGCATTAGATGATTTAAAAAAAATTCAGACTACCAATAAATTATTAGCACTACAGGTGCCTACTATGGGTGCTCAATTTCA
>Ga0070746_10002648_pt1 | contig 10656 bp, 6 predicted proteins | sample VirMetDEL_Mar_21_FD_77016 | JGI IMG/M metagenome (GOLD analysis project Ga0070746, IMG submission 77016) | Aqueous microbial communities from the Delaware River and Bay under freshwater to marine salinity gradient to study organic matter... | ecosystem: Environmental > Aquatic > Marine > Coastal... | reverse complement strand
ATATGGGTCTTCCTATGTACGAGGGTACAAACAAGGTGGGAGACTTTATACGATACCTGAGATCAATAGCACAAGAGGTTATGGATAAATCAGGTAGGTTCTTGTAGTGGAGTGGTGGGAAGCATGGCTAGTCGTAGCTATAACTATCAACACCACTATCAATACAATTGTTTTCTTTAAGGGTCGTAAGATATCGAGACAGAGAGATAAGCCTACGTCTTCTTCTTCATAATCTTGAAGTCTTCACCTGATATTTTACCGTCTTTGTTTTTATCTAACATAGCCTGCTTACCGTGTAGCTTTCCACCGTGAGCCATACCCATGCTGAACTTCTTCTTCTCAGTCATGCTACCCATAGGGTTCATCATGCCTGCTTGACCTGCAGATGACTTTCTGTTCTCACCAGCGAGTCCACCCATGTTCATTTTCTTTTTGGGTGAAGAAGCCATGCCACCGTACATCATAGGCTTTCGCATATTTGTTCCACCCCCGTACATCATGCCTTTTCTTTGTCCGTTGTAGTAAGTCTTCATAGTAGTGTACTCCCTGCTAATGCTAATTCGTCTTGGTTAGTGTTATCTTTAACTCTACTAAACATATCCCCAAAGAAACTTTCCGATTGATTATTATCTTTAGGCTTTATGAGTGTATTGTTTTCTTGTAGAGTCTTAAGCATATTACTTTCGTCTTGGTTTAGTGTTGTTTCTTCTGATCCGTCTTCGTCTCCACTTGTCTGAGAAGCAACGTAATCATTTCTAGAAGCAGCCGACACGAGCATCTTGTAGAATCTTATTGCGTCTTTGCCTTGAGGTGGCTTTCCTGTCTCTAACATCTTTAAAACTAATTCTCCCACTTCTTTGTTTTGCAACATGTTTGAAAATGCGTTGTAGTTTTTTTGTCTGAATGATTGTAGGATTGCTTCTGTAGCAACATACTTAGGAGATACAACATTTCTATTGACAGCATATATTCTACTTATCCAAGATTCTACGGATAAAGAACGAGGTACTCCTCTTAAACTAATAGGAACTTTAGCAACTTGTTCTCCCGACATATAAGCACCTATCTTAGCTATGATATCATATGCTGTATCATCTCCTGATCCCCTATTCATAATGTATCTTATGCCAGTGTTTATTGCTTTTACTTGAGGACTAGAATTAATATTGTCAGCACCTATCATTTGCAACAGAGCATTTCCATTTGTTACTTTATCTGTAACAACGGTAGTTCCAAAGTCATGTAGGTTACCTCCCATACCTGTTGACACGCTTGCTCCAACAGTTTTATTCTGTTCTGATACTTGCTTGAGTACATGCTCCATAGTACTTGCAGCAAGAGCTTTGTCATATCCTTTTAGTCTGTTTTCAATTAAAGTTTTGACATCATCAGTTAACATCTTGTAAGTTCCAGATGGTTTGTCAAAAGATATACGCTTGTCTTTAGACTGATAAAGTTGTTCTATTATTGAAAATTTGTATACTTCACGTGCTTGTTCTAGTTCGTCTATGCCCACTTGCCCTTTGCTTAGGGTTTTATATACCTCTTCACCTGATGTATTTTTCTTTAGCATATACTTTGCTGCTTTTATCTGATCATCTACTTCGCCAAATAAAACATTTGTCTTGTCTGTAAAAGTTTTAATTCCTGCTTTTACTTCTTTCTTTGCTGAGTTAACTTCCTTGAGTATTTTCTCATCAAAAAGACCTGCGTGATCTACTCCACTTATTTTCCAAATTTGACCTATGTCTATTACATTTAAATCTTCAGCACCACTTACGTCTAGCTTTAGCATCTCAAAATTTTTCATTAAGTTTGTAAATTGAGCATCAGCATCTGGCAAATCTTTAGCATCAGGAACTATAGTTTGATCAACTCCCTTTTTCTTAACTCCGTCTCTTAAAAGCACACCTGCTCTACTATTAAGTAATTTCATTTTACCATATCGAATTAACTGAGACTGTACATATTTTAATCCCGGAGAATCTTTTTGAAATACATATCTAGATATAGTTCCGTTTTTATCAAAGACAGCTTGACCTCCAAAAGTTTGTGCTAATTTACTCATAACAGTAGTGTCTAATGTATTTGCATCAAGATTAGGATTTTTTAGAAGTGGGCTTAGTAATTCATCAAACCATTTTGTCGGGTGTGTCTCATATTCAATTCCACCAGAAATATCTGTACCTCTTACCTTGCCTATCTTTGCACCATATTTATTAGTCTTGTATCTAAATGCTGCATCGTGCCATAATCCTTTAGCATCTTTCCATCTTTTAACAACTACTTCACCTATCTCAACTGGGTTTTCAAAATAGTTAGACTTGAAACCAAAAGCTACATCTTCGGCATCTTCACTAGCAATTTGATACACTGATCTATTACTTAAACCTGCTCTTGTTCCTTTTGTTGAATAAGCAGCACTAGAAAAAGCTTGAGACATTGAGTACCATTCATCCATAGATATAGGTAATGACATATCAAACTTAAGTCCGTCTTTGCTGTAGTCAGATATTGTTTCCCATATCTCAAAGTCTGTTAACTTATCACCATTCTCTGCATCTCTCATCTCACTATATAATTTTTTTATATTTGAGTCTTTTGTTTTTTGAAAAAATCTACCTGCCGCATCTTCAAACAACAATAAAGCAGCTTTGGAATGTTTTGCATCAGTCTTGAATCCTGCTAATTTTTTATGGTGATTCGTAGGTAAGTATTGTTTTAGATCATCAAGATCAAACAACCTTTCTTCATCCCCACGTATAGCATTTAAGATGTTAGTGCCATCCATATAAATATCTTTACCTGACTCTTCTCCAAAATCTCTTCTTAAGACTGTGAACGCTGAATCAGCTTTACTGTAGTACCCGTTTTTTATAGTTTCAAATTGTCCTGAAATTATATTTGCATTATTATCATTGCTTGCTAGATAGGATTCTGTAAACTTACTTGCTTTCTCAAGAGCCGTATGTCTTTCTGCAAGTTTTTTTGCCATAGTAGATTGTATGACATCTAACTCTACTCCTTCATCAGCCATCTGATCTATCCTGAATTTATCTAACATTTTAAGTTCATTCTTATAATCCTGAACTGTTTGTCCGGGTTTCATCTGAGATGATATAGGTACACCACTAAGCTTAAACATCAAAAACTCTTCATAGTTTTGAGTGTAATCGTTAACAAACTTTTTGTTTTGGTCTATACCTTGTTTAAGAAAGACCATAGCACCTTCTATAGTTTTTATTTGACTAGCTAATTCTTTACTAGCATCAGGGTGAAACTTTGCGGCCTGTAACTTTTCTAAAGCTAAAGTTAAATCTGTATATACATTTACTCTTTGCTTGAGGTTTTTGTTCATTTGTAAAAACGCATTAGAAAACTTACTAACATCTCCAGATGATACACTTTGTTCTAAAGATTCTCCTACAGCATCAATTATAGTTAAGCCTGTTAGTTTAAACAGTGACTTGTTTAATATAGTAGGGTCTTGTATTAAATTAACCACTTTGCCATCTGCTTGAGTAATTGTCAAAGAAGCTAACTCTCTTGTAAGACTTTTTTGAGCTTGTATTCCTTTAAACATTTCTTCTTTAACTTCAGGAGGAGCATTACTTATCCAAGAAAAAGCTTTGTTTGCCATTCGCTTATCTTTTGTAATATATTGCCAAAAATCTTTAGCACCTACGCTGTCAGGACCTGCAAACACGTATTTAAAAAAGTCAGCAGTATCATCAACAAGTCTCATAACAGAATTTGTAGTTAACCTAACTCCTGTTGCTCCACTAACTCCTCCCATTAATTCTATTAAAGGTAGAGTCATGTCATTTACGTCTTCTGAGTTGTTCTGCCACAACTGACTTGCTGTTGCAATACCTGTTGCTACACCGATTTCATCAACAACAGAACTTCTCCAATACTTAGGTACGGCATTAAAAATTTTAGTTTTGTTTATCTGAGAGTCTAATGACTCCATTTGGTTTGTTAATTTTGCTATTTGATTTGATGTAGAGTCAATATCCTTAGTAGTTCTTTTACTTTTTAATGCTTGTATTTGATCAGACACTGTTTTTTTTCTAAGTTCTAAATCTTGTATTCTACCTAAAGCTAAACCCTTACCTCCAGTTACAATCTGACCAGCACCTTTTATTTCAGATGCTGTATTTAATCTCTCAAGTACACCGTTCTTTCTCCAATTCATAAAGATGGGTATTCTTAGTCGTTCTTTAAAATACTCTTCAACAATATCTGCTTCATTAACTCTAAACTTTGTACTTGCTATATTCATACTATCTTCGTAAGTTTTACCTTTGTACTTATCTTTTACAAAGTTTTTAAATCTAGAACTTTCTCTTAATGCTCTAAATGTTCCACCAACTGTTACTGCTCCACCAAAATATAAACTAGGTTGAACCTCTCGTGCAAGTCGTGTAAAAAAATCAGGAGAATAACCTATAACTAAATTAGCATCATCCATTGATATTTTCATCTTATCTGCCATAACTTCAGAAGCAAATTTTATACGGTCATACATAACCTTCTTATCTACTATCTTGTTTTCTTTAGTTTCTCTAGGCACAGTAAGAACACCACTAAAAGGTCCTGCACCCATGCCACCAACAGTGTCAGTGTACACGGTAGGAAACATATCTTTATTTTCAATTAAAAAGTTCTGTATGCCCTCACTCATAGCCATACCTATGTTTCCAAAAAAACCAAACATGTCCGTAAGATTGTTCTCTTTTCTAAATTCTTCTAGTGTACCATTAGATTGTGCTACAGCAAATTGCATAGCCTTAGTATCACTCATACCTGATTTTTTTAACAAACCAAATAATCTTTTTGCACCTTCTTTGGGGTCAGTGCTAAAAAATTTATTAGAGTCTCCGACGGTAGATGAGGATTCAAACACGCTTTTATCTTTATTAAGATCAGAAAATTGTGCTACCTGACTTTTAAGTGGAAAATCTAAATTAAATCCATCGGCTGCAGTTCCAGTGATTATATTATTTTTTATCATAAAATCTAATCTAGGTTCGTAACCTTCAGGTAACATTGTGTAAGTTAAAGGTTTGTCAAGCATATCTAATGTAATAGGTCTGCCTTCTCTCATTATTGGGTTGCCACTTTTTAATCCGTTAGCGACACTATTTCTAAATTCTTGTTCGGACATTTGAAACAAGGGTGCATACTTGTCTGATAAAGTTACATTTGAATTAAAAGACGTGGCATTTTCTATATCTTTTTTAAAATTAGGATTGTCATAGAAACTAGTACCTGAAGTTCCTGTAAATATTTTTCTGTAATCTACATTTGGATTTACTTGTCCGTCTATAGTTGCAGGTATATTTGTTTGTAGGAAATCTCCCCCTGATTGTATTTCTTTGTCAATTTCTTTTTGGTTAGGAAGACCTACGCCTACAGAAGAATTTGAGACTGTGTTAGAGCCTGTAGGAACATAACCCTTAGTATTTAAATCATTTTCAGCCATTAATTATTTCCTAGTTATATACTCTAGTGCCACCTGTTTTTGAATTAACAGGGTCGTTGTCTGATAAAGGTACAGGACCTATTCCGGGAGCTACAATAGGAGGTTGCCCACCATAAATATTAGAAGTAGTAGTACTTATTTGGTCATCAATATCTCCACCTACAAGTGGTTTGTTATAGTCCGACAATCCTCTGTTGTAAAAAACGCTAGAGTTTTTATTGTTAGGAGTCAATTCTGACATTAGTTGTTGTACAGGCGTATACAATCCTTGCGTAGCAAATACACCATTACGCATAAGCTTTGCGGCAACAACTTTTCTTCTGTCTCCACTCATTAGATTTCTGACTATTTCTATTCTTTGTTCAGTCTCTCTAAGTATCATCTCTAACGGTATTGTGTTATTGTTCTGTATTGATAATTTTATATTCTGTTGGATGGCTACTGCTAAAGCGTCTCTATCTTTGTCGGATATTCTAACAGATGTTGCCGCACCTCCGGGAGGTGTCTGCACGATTGTAGCTAGTCTAAACGACAGAACTGTAGCGTAGTAATCGGCAATAGCTATCTTAGCAAGTTCAGGGTCTGCAAATGTTTTATTTTGATTTTGTTCTATAAACGAACTAAATTGTTTTTGCATAGACGGAGGTAGCATTGTTAGTATTTGTCTGAATTGATCCTTAGCACCCCCTGAAAACTTATATAAATCAGCCGCCATACCTGTGTAGGTTTGATTGCCCTCTTCATTAGCTGTCTTTAAAACTTTTACTAAAGAGTCAGCATCAGTCTTCATCTGTTGTAGTGATCCAAACTCACTATTTAAATCTAATATCTTAAATTCTTTACCTAAAACAAGTTGTTTCATGTGATCATTTTCGTTAATTTGAGATGTAGATATTCTGTATCTAGGATTTCTAATGTGTCTAGGTAAACCTTGTTCTAAAACAAATGCAACTGCTGCAGGGTTAGATATTATGTTTGAATTTTTTAAAGCTTTTGTTATATTGACAGATATTGCTGGGTCAGAGTCTATCGACTGTCCGGGTTGTATGCCTTTAGTAGCTGATATTACCCCTGTTATTGCTCTAGATAAATCAGAACCATTTAGAACTACACCACCATTAACATTCATATCATTAAAAGCTAAGGCTTTATCGTTGTACGCCTGTGCCACTTGAACCACTTGATTTTTTCTTAATTTCATATCCTTAGATAAATTTTCAGGTCCTACTTTGTTTTCTATGTGCATTGCTATTTGAACTTCGTCATCTGCAGTATATATCTTTGCTCCTTGATCATCTACGTTGTTAAAACTAGGTAACTCTATAGTTGTTTTTCCTGTATTATCTTGATTAAGTACAACTTGACTGCCTATTATTGATAGAGGTTCTCTTTCTTTAAGAGCCTTTTGTATTCTTGAAACATCTTTATCAAAGTGTCTTGCAATTTTCTCCATCAAGTAAGGTATATCTTGTACTCTACGTGTCTCATCAGCATTTAAAGTGTATATTTTTTTTGCACCCTTATCTCCGGGATATGATTCCTCTGCTAATGTCTGTTTGTAGTTTCTCATAAAAAGTGATGCGATACCGTCTTTTTGAGATGAAGGTATTGCTTGATTGTTAAAAATATTATTTAACACATCAGAATAACTATTTTCACCCACTTGAAATGTTTTATAAAAAGTATCAAGGCGTGTACTCGCTTTATTTGCTTCGTCTTTTATTTGCGATGTGTTAGGCACTTTTGCAAAGAATTTTCCTGAGCCATATTTAGTCAAATCCATATCTATAAAATTAAGTATTTTAGCTTGGTCAGCTTGAAGCTGTCCTTTTGCTATATTTTCTCTACTTGCAATTTGAGCTTTATATTTTGTTGTTTCAAAAGTTCTTTCTTCTTTTGCTTGTTTTTGAGCTTGTTTAAATTTGTAATCGGCAAGTTCTATATTTTTTCCAAATTGATAATCGGCAGCTTCTTGTTCAGCATCTTGTTTTCTTCTGAAGTCAGCGTTAGCGTTAAACTGTTGTGCCATACCTCCAATTACAGGAGACTTCATAAAATTAGAAAATATACTCATTAAACAACTTCCTCACTATCTTGTTGTATAGGTTCTTCAATCCCTTCAGGCATAGACTCATCCATCTCAATTGCCAAAAACCCTTGAGAAACTGGTTCTGATTCTTCTTCGACCATGTCTTCAGTTGACTCTGCTTGTTCCATCAAGAACTTGTGCATATCAGGATTACGTTCTTCCATGATATCTAACATCATAGTATCATTAAGGCTTTGATCTTCAGGGTGCAACCCATCAGAACTATTAAACATTTTAACGGGCAGATTAAAATCTGTAGCTACACCTAACAAATAAGAAGCTACAGGTGCTTTAATTATTTCAGCAACGTCAGGAGTAAATCTTCCCTCAGAAAATCCAGCAATTGCTATTGTGTTAACTATATCTTGTATTGATATTCCTGAGAACATAAGTTTAACCATAGATTCTTCTACTTCAGGTTCTTCAAGTTTATCTATAATGGAGTCAACTGCGTCTGCAGGACTAGTGTGTGTAGGGGGTTTATCCCAGTTCCATTTACCTTTAGGCTGTGTCAGTGACCATCCCGGAGGAGCTTTGTTAAAAGGGTCTAAATCTTCTACCCCTCTTCTACTGTTTATATTTATAGGTTGTGCCATATTTTATCCTATCCGAAATATGAAGGTTTTTTTGCTCGTGGTAAAGTAGTTCTAGCCGATACATTTCCCAACTGAGAACTAGCCAATTTTGTATTTATACCCGATCTTCTATTAGCAGTGTTCATTAACTGTTGTGTAATTAATCTTATTTGGTGAACATCACTAGTGTTTGCTTTTGCAAGACCGTTTATTGCTCGATTAGTAAACCCGAAGTCTGCTCCTATATTTGATTTGGTAGACCTAAAGTTTGCTCCACCTGCTGTACTTCTAGCTGCATTTACCCTCTTTATGCTAGGAGGAGTGTAAGGTCCTGTTGGAGCAACACCACTTCCTGATTCTCCTAAGTTCAAAAACCCACCTGCAAAGTCTTTTAAAACTCCACCCACTGTTACAGAGCTACCTGCTCCTGCATTGCCCGTAGGGTTCATTTTACTGTACAACTCATAATTTACAACAGGTGCAATGTACTCGTCATATATTGCTGTAACAGGATTAAAAATATTTTTAAATCCACTCCAGAGACTATCTAAATCCATCTTTACCTCTTATCCTAACCATTTCTTACCTACATTAAATATACCGTTTAACACAGCCTTACCTAATTCTGTTTGTTGTGCGTTGTTAGTTTGCATCCTATAGCTGTCTGTGTTTGCATCTATTTCCATTCCTAACAACCCTATTTCGTGAAATCTTTGTTCTCCACTTTGAGCTATCTGTAACGCCCAACCTGCTTCATCTCTGTATCTTTGCCACAGAGCATCCATAGCTGACTGAGTAACTCCTAACAAATTTTGTGCATTTACCTGATTGGCTGCATTTTGGTTAGCCGTGTTTGCCGTGTTTATTTCTCTTCTCCACTGAGCATTAGCTTGACTTATCTGCACTGCCATCTCAGTATTGAACCTATCCCGAGCATCATTTGCAGATGCTTTAAACTCTCTGGCTGCATTTTCTTCATTTACATTAAACTGATTTTGAGCAGCCACTCTGTTAAGATTAGTTGTTTCAATTTGAGAACCTAACTCTGCAAAAAACTCATCAATTTGATTTTGAGATTGTGCGTTAAATTGCCCAGCTGCATTTTCAGAAGCTTGATTAGAGGTGAGTTGTTGTAGTTGACCTTGATAATCTATTGTAGCCATTTGTTGTTCATTAGTCAAGTTTTGAGTATCTAACGTTAAGAACGATTTAGCGTTATTTACAGCGGCTTGCATACGAGCATCTAAGTTTGCTTTATCCATTGAAGCATACGTCATTGCATTTTGTAGTACAGATTGTTGCATGTTATTTAAGTTTGCTAAATCCATACCTGCGTACCTGTCAGCATCGGCTTTAGCTATGGGTATGCCTGCTTCCATGATTGCTTGGGTAATCGCACTAGCTGCCATACTAGATGAACCTAATCCTCTACCCTGCATAATGGCAGATACGTTTCTAACTGCAGGAGCTGCCCACGCAGGAACAGGTTTTCCATCTTCTAAGGATTTAAATAATTCTCCTATTTGATATTGTACAGTAGACTTTTCAGATACCTCGCCTTGTGCCGCTTGTACAACTGATTGTTGACCGACTGTACCTTGAACATCCCCAATAACTGACTCAGATGATAGCTTACCTTGTGCAGCTATTGCTTCAGGAGTTCCTGCTATAGTGCTTGCTACGTACTTTTCTGCGTTTTGAGCAGAGGGTACAGTAACATCTAGATCAGTAGTAGGTACTTCTGTAGGGGTAGCTTTTAGAGCAGTGTCTATGGCTGTTGGGGTTGACAGTATTTCTTCAGTTTCTTTAACCTTTTGTACAACAGGAGTAAATCCAGTTCCTGTAGGTAAAGACGTAGCACCTGCTCTTTTTTCAATTGTATCTTGGATATTTGTAACTGGTTCTGTTGCCATCGATCTACTTTCTTGTGGTATAGGAGTCTGTGGAGACCCTGTCTCTTGGGATGGTTTTTCAGGGTATGGTAACTGCGTGGGAATATCAGGTAATCTCCCATATAATCCTGCGTAGTATCTATCATATACTTCAGGAGCTAGACTATCTTTTATTTCTGTTAATCTTTGTTTTTGAAAATCAATAGGGTCTCTAGGATTAATTACAGGTATCTGACCCATAGGTGCAAAACCCCCACCTTCTCCACCGGGAGTAGATATGGGAACACCTTGTTCAAAAATACCTTTTATATTAGGGTATTTTTTATAAAGTTCACTTGGACTCATTGAGGATTCAAATCCTCTAGGAAAAATTTTACTGCCACCACCTGATATGGAGTATTGATTAGTTGTGGGGTTGTAACCATATTGCATTACACTAGCACCCGGAGTACCTAAACCCCCTGCACCACCACCTGTTTTAATAGGATTTACATACGATGGAGTACCATTCGCCATTATCTATTTCCAATCAATATCTTATCCAACTTATCTTCTAATCTTTTGAGTGCATCCATAAGATTGTGCATATCATCTTTCACATCATCCTTACGT
>Ga0070746_10002647_pt1 | contig 10656 bp, 14 predicted proteins | sample VirMetDEL_Mar_21_FD_77016 | JGI IMG/M metagenome (GOLD analysis project Ga0070746, IMG submission 77016) | Aqueous microbial communities from the Delaware River and Bay under freshwater to marine salinity gradient to study organic matter... | ecosystem: Environmental > Aquatic > Marine >... | reverse complement strand
AAGCTTGCCAATACAGGATGTACAGATTACGAAGCTAGAAATTGGATACTAAAAGCTCTTAACATTAAGATGAATCTTGAAGAGTTTGAAGCGCACTGTTGTGAAACTGGTAAGTTTAATAAAAATTACTTGTATCTTGTTGAGGCTTGGATAAAGTACCGCTACAGACTGCGCAGCTCAAGTAAATGGGCTTTGTATAATGCATTTACTGATTGGTCTACCCATGCTCCTGCTGCAAGAAAGAGTACTGATACCAGTAACTTACAACGTAAACGTGAGGAAGCTGTACAAAATATAGTGACTGCTTTAGCTGCTTAACTTTTTGTTGTCATTGCCAAGGATGGCATTAGCATTGTTATAATTTAAGAGGAAAATATATGAATAAACTTTTAAATATTCTTCAAGAAGAATCACCCATGTATTATTCTGAGTTTCATGGTATCACACATTGGAATAGAGTAAAAAGAAATGGACTTGAAATTGCTAGATTAAATGGAGCAAACCGTAGTATTGTTCAATACTTTTCAGTGTTGCATGACTGTAAACGAGAGAATGAAAATTATGATCCTGAACACGGTGCTAGAGGTGCTGAGTTTGCAAAGCTGCATAGAAATTTAATTGATCTTAACGATGCTGACTTTGAAACATTATGTATAGCTGTGAAGAATCATACTTCTGGCACATCTTGGTTTAAAGAAGCTAAGAATCCTACGGTTGCTGCTTGCTGGGACGGTGATAGACTTGATCTACCAAGAGTGGGTATAGAGGTTGATCCTGATCAGCTTATATCTGATGAAGGTAGAATCCTTTTAGAACAAAGAAGAAAATATTGGGAAATGAATTATCTATGAGACCAACATACGAAAACAAACAAAGTTTAAAAGACGAGCAAAGCTTTGGCGAGGTAATTCAAACTGCTTGGAACTGTGAGTTAATCAAGATGCCTGTGCAATATAAAATAGATTACTGTTGTTATCGGGACAAGCAGCTGATTGGTTTTGCTGAGTTAAAGAATAGGACTTGTAGCAAAAGTAAGTACCCTACTTATATGATAAGCCTGAGTAAGTATATAGCAGCTGTAAACTTATCAAGGACTCTAGGTAAACCAACTAATCTATGTGTCCGATGGACAGACCAGAGCGGGTATTTAAGATTAGATACAATTAAAGATCCCGACATTGGTCAGGGCGGGAGGTTTGATAGAAACGATTGGCAAGATGTAGAGCCTGTAATTTATATAGATATAAATAGTTTCATGAGGATCTAATATGAATGAAATAAAAAATAATATTTTAAATAACTTTAAAAATATTAAAGATAACTATAAGACTTCTATTAACAACTACAACAAGCTACTTGTAGTACTTTCTATAAGTCTTTATATAATAAGTATACTAAGTGTTTTAATGGTCTTTATAGAGATTATAGAACTAAAAGACTTTAAAAGCAACACCGGATTTATTCCATCCACACTTGAGTTTGTTTTACTAGCTGTTGTCAGCTGGTGGGGCAGCCAAGAGACTGCGGATAGAATAATAGTAAAGCTGTAATTTTTTGTTGACATGCCACAACAATAAGATTACAGTTCAATTTCAATCAACAATACACATGAGGTGTAATATGCCAGTAGTAGCAGGAACCGCTTATTGGGCAAGCGTAACTCAGCCCAACACAACTTACGAACCAGTTTATTCTGTAAACTTAGTCGTAGATGAAACAACCGCTGATGAGTTTAGGTCTCGGGGCTTCAGCATCAAAGAGATGGACGAAGGCCCAGCACTTGTTATTAAGCGTAAGGTTGAAGGCCCAAATGGTATGGTGCGCTCTGCTCCTAAACTGTTTGATGCTACCAAGCGTGAGATCAATTGTCTCATCGGTAACGGATCAAAGGTCAAAGTCCAGTACAAAGAGTGGGAGTCCAACTACAAAGGGACTAACCATAAAGGTCTAGACTTCATGGCTATGCAGGTCATTGATCTAGTTACTTACTCCAATCAGCCGGGCGATGAGTTTGATGTAGAAGAAGCAGCCGATCCTTTTGAGGCGGAGCTATGATCTACGCATTTAACGGCAAGCAGTATGATGTTTCCCTCTTGGGGGAGGAAGTCAAGGAAGACTTCCTCACTCTTTCTGAAGTCCAGAATGAGGTTGCCCTGTTGGGCAAAAAGTCTTATGTACTTAAATGTTGCGCTGCTGAATTGAATCGCAAGATTCAATCTAATTTGTCTAATGAGGTTCTAATTCAGGACGAATAAGTTCCCCTCACCTTCTACCTGTTACTCCTTGCAGGTAGTTGACCTTTGGGGGGGCTTTCATAGCCCCCCCTTTTTTTCACGAGGAAACTTATATGGCATTTATAAAAACACATGTCTACTGCCCTAACTGTAAAGGTTCAGATCCGGCAGCAATAAATGAGGATGGATCAGCCTATTGTTTTAGTTGCAGTGCATACATAAAAAATTATAACGAAGCTACTAAAGGTGAGGAATCTATGGCTAGCACAAAACAAGTATCGCTTGGTACAGTATTTAATAGTACCAGCGAATTCAACGCCCTGACTGATCGGGGCATCTCTCTAGAAACCGCTAAGTTTTTTGGGGTTAAATCTTCCAAGAATACTCAGGGTAAAATCATTTCACATTCTTATCCCTACTATGTTGCCAACGAGGTAGCTGGTTACAAACTGCGTGAGCCTAACAAGATGTTTTCTTGGAAGGGTACATCTATAGGCACTGGCTTATTCGGTCAGAATTTATTTTCTGAGGGTGCTGCAAAGCGGATTACTATTACTGAAGGTGAGTGTGATGCGATGGCATCTTATGAAATGCAAGGTTCAAAATGGCCTGTAGTTTCTCTGAAGAATGGTGCAGCAGGTGCAGAGCGTGATGTCAAACAGTCATTAGAGTTTTTAGAAAGATATCAAGAAGTAGTTATCAACTTTGATAACGATCAGCCGGGACGAGAAGCTGCACGTAAGGTAGCTAGGTTACTCAGTCCGGGTAAGGCAAAGATTCTTTCAATGCCTGAAGAGTTTAAAGATGCCAATGATATGCTTAGGCAAGGTAAACGTCAGGCATATATGGAAGCTTGGTGGGGTTCAAAGTTATATACTCCAAGCGGTGTTGTTAATGCTAGTGAGTGTCTTGACAGCTGGTTAAATCGGGAAGAGAAACCTTCTGTACCTTTCCCTTGGGAAGGTCTTAACAAAAAGCTTTATGGTTTAAGGCGGGGTGAGTTAGTTACTCTTACTGGTGGTACTGGTCTAGGCAAGTCTAGTGTCACAAGAGAGCTAGAGCATTGGATGCTTACTCAAACTAAAGATAATATTGGCATCATCGCGTTGGAGGAAAATCAGAATAGAACTATAGACGGACTATGTTCTATTGAAGCTAATGATAAACTCTACATAGATCACATCAGAAAATCATATGATCCCGACACACTACGAGATATTCATACTAAGATTATGGGTAACGAAAATACTGGTCGTGTCTGGATATTCTCGCATCTAGGTGTGAATGATGTTGAAGAGATTTACAGTAAGATAAGGTTCATGATTGTAGGCTGCGACTGTAAGTGGGTAGTAGTAGACCATCTACATATGCTTGTATCAGCCAGTACTGAGGGTGATGAGAGGCGTACTATTGACAGCATCATGCATAGACTACGCTCTATAGTAGAGGAGACAGGAGCAGGTATGATACTGGTCTCCCACTTAAAGAGGGCTGAAGGTAACAGAGGTCATGAGAACGGCCTGACTGTTAGTCTGAACCATCTTAGAGGTAGTCAGTCTATTGCCCAGCTTAGTGATTGCGTCATTGCTTTGGAACGTAACCAGCAGTCAGATGATAAAGACGAGGCCAACACTACATCACTAAGAGTATTGAAATCTAGGTACACTGGGGATGTTGGTAGAGCTTCTGATTTACTGTACAATGATGAGACAGGTAGGCTCAGTGAAGTATTTCTGGATGAGCTAGATGAGGAGTTAGGGGATATACTATGAACTTAGTATTTGATATTGAAACCAATGGTCTTACAAACTGTAATACTATCTGGTGCATTGTCGCTTACGATATTGATGCCGAGGTATTACATAGTTTTGGCCCCAAAGAAATAGATGAGGGGCTGGAGCTACTGACTCAGGCAGACAAGCTGATAGGTCATAACATACTTTCATTTGACATTCCTACTGTCCGAAGATTAACGGGAGTTGGTCTGTATGATAAAAAGATTGTTGATACTCTGGTTCTTTCAAGATTGTTTAATCCTATCAGAGAAGGTGGGCATGGTCTGGAGGCTTGGGGCTACAAGCTTGGTTATAACAAGATAGATTTTCATGACTTCAATAAGTTCTCAAGTGAGATGCTTGAGTACTGTGAGCGTGACGTACAGCTTAATGCTAGGGTCTATCTTGAACTGCGCAAAGAAGCCAAAGGTTTTTCGGGGCAGAGCATCAAGCTAGAGCATGACTGCTACAAGCTGATGGACGAGCAGCGTATCAATGGATTTATGTTTGATACTACCCACGCTTTCTCACTGGTCTCCCAGCTCAAGTTAAGATTAAATGAAGTTGTAGATCAGGTACATAAAGAATTCAAACCGAAGGTAGAAAAGATCAGGCTCTACGCTAGAGATACTAAAACGGGCATACCATCTAAGATGGCAGCTACAGATTCAGATAAGCGTATCCGCATGACCGACAGTGAATACAAGATTGCATGTGTTGATGGGTTTGTTGACCGTCACATTGAAACGGAATTTAATCTTGGTTCCCGTAAACAGGTCGGGGAATACCTACAAGACTTTGGCTGGAAGCCTACTAAGTTTACACCAACAGGTCAGCCGATAATTGATGAGGGTACACTCATGGAGATTGAAGGTATCCCTCAAGCTAAATTGATTGCCGAGTACCTGCTGCTCCAGAAACGTCTGGCTCAGATTAAATCTTGGTTTAAGTTTTCATGTGAGGATGGTAGGGTACATGGTTACGTGAATTCAAACGGGACTATTACAGGACGTATGACTCATCGTGATCCTAACATGGCTCAAGTACCAAGTACTCGCGCTCCTTATGGGGCAGATTGCAGAAAATGCTGGCGTGTACCTACTGGTTATAAACTGGTAGGTATTGACGCTAGCGGTCTAGAACTACGTATGTTAGCCCACTACATGAACGATGAGGCGTTTACAAATGAAATACTCAATGGTGACATCCACACAGCTAATCAAAAGCTTGCAGGACTTGAATCAAGAGATCAGGCAAAGACTTTCATCTATGCACTTATATACGGAGCAGGAAATGAAAAGCTTGGACAAGTGGTTGGAGGAAACAAAAACCACGGTAAGAGACTTAGAGACTCTTTCCTTAATAATCTCCCAGCATTTGCTGCTCTTGCAAAACGAGTTGAAAGAGCGTCAGCAAAAGGCTACCTCCGTGGAATAGACGGACGTAAGATATTTATTAGATCGTCACACGCTGCCCTAAACTCACTGCTTCAAGGTGCAGGTGCAATCGTGATGAAGAAAGCACTGGTCATCTTTGATGACAAGCTAAAGTCAAACAATCTTAATGCCAAGATCGTAGCCAACATCCACGATGAGTGGCAGGTTGAGGCTCTAGCTCAGGATGCTGAACTGGTAGGTGAACTTGGTATTGATGCTATAGTAGAAGCAGGTGTTGCATTAGAACTGAACTGTCAGCTTGATGGGGAATACAATGTAGGGGATGATTGGAGTGGAACTCACTAAAGATTTTTTTGGTTCTTTTGTTAACCAAGATAACCTAGACAAGATTTTAAAAGAAAAGAACTATGTAGTGTTGTCTTCTTTATATGAGTATGCATGCAAAGATGAGGATGCATGCGATGAGGAAAATTGGCATAAAGATTATTATACTAAAACTTATAGTAAGCGTAGATACATTATAGGTCAGCTACTTAAATTTAGTTCGGCTGGTAAGGGGTTTGATATGTCATATAAATTAGATTCTGGTTTAATTGTTATTAACGATAAATTTATTGTGGCTCCCCGTGCTGGCAAATGGCGAGTAAAGGGGAAAGGTATATGGTACAGATATTCTAAAGCCAAACCTTCAGAATTTATAAAAAAGTATGTACTCAAAGAGAAAGAATAGTTATGCCTTATTTAGTTGAATGCGAAAACTGTAATGAAGATTTAAAAATACAGCATCTTCACTGGGAAGAACTTGTTTGTGCTGAGTGTGGTGATACAGTCAAAAACAACCTACCTGAAATGTATCGTGATTATATTAATCTACAATACAAAGATGGTATCTGGTACTACACTGGTAATTCAGATGGAGCTAGGCGTACCCTAGAAGCGCATTTAAAAAAGAATAAGAAACGTATGTATGTAGGGGGTAAGTATGTACCTGTCAGTCATGCTACTCACAGCCCCGGCAGATTTAAAAACTACAATGACGTAGTATTCAAAGAGTATTACAAAACAAAAGATATAAAAGAAGGTAATGTATATCTTATATCTAATCCCGCTTGGAACGGCTGGCTTAAAGTTGGTAGGGCTATGTCAGTAGCTGATAGGCTAAATGCTTTTCAAACTGCATCTCCCTATAGAGATTATAAAATTGAATACGCTATAGCAGTTGAAGATGCTCCCAAAATAGAAAGGCTTTTACATACTGCGCTGAAAAATAAGTTTCGTTCTAAGTATGAATGGTTTAAACTGGATGTTTCGGATGCATTAAATATAATAAATGAGGTGATAGATAATGAAGAAAACGATTGATACGCTGGTACAAGATATATATACCGCACTAGAACCATTAACAAATGGTGAACCTCTTGATGTATCTGATGAATTGATTGATGAATTTGGCGAAGCAATGAAGCAAGCCTTTATCAGCTGGGCAAGACCTACAAAAAGAGATTCTAATTTTAATCTTAGAATGTCTAACATTGGCAAGCCTTTGAGAAAGCTATGGTACGACTCCCGTGCTGAAGGTAAGGACAGTGATATGTCTCCAAGTCTTATGATCAAGTTCTTGTATGGTCATCTACTAGAAGAACTAGCCTTACTCCTAGTTAAGATTTCAGGACATGAAGTAACAGGTCAGCAAAAAGAAATAACTATTGACAGTATTGCAGGACATATGGACTGCAAAATAGATGGTGAAGTAGTTGATGTTAAGACTGCATCTAGTTTTTCATTCAGTAAGTTTAAGTACGGAACTTTGGCAGAGAACGATCCCTTTGGATATCTTAGTCAGCTTGCTGGGTACGAAGCTGCTGAAGGAACAAACTCTGGCGGGTTCCTAGTTATCAACAAAGAAAGTGGAGAACTTTGTTTATTTATACCAGAAGATTTAGATAAACCTAACATTAAAGATCGCATCGCAGTAGTTAAAGATGTGGTCGCATCAGACTCACCGCCTGAAAAGTGTTATCCAACTGAAGCCGATGGCGCAAAAGGTAACGAAAAAATTTCTAAGAATTGTTCTTACTGTAGTTATAAACACGACTGCTACGCTGATGCAAACGATGGACAAGGGTTACGCACATTTAAATATGCCAAGGGTCTGGTTCATTTAACAAAAGTTGTTGTCCCTCCAAACGTAGAGGAAGTATTGTGAACGGTAAGAAAGCTAAACGGATTAGGAGACAGGCTAAAGAAATGTTAGTTGGTTGGCTTCATACTCAGATTGATAAAGAAGACCATGACAAGATAACAACTAATAACATTTTAAGTAAGCTATCAAAGCAAACTCATTTCTTTCTTCAAGGAAAAATGACACTCGCACCCTACTCTTTTAAGTGGGCAATAAAGCAGATAAAGAAAAATGAGTTTAATGGATGAAGAACTAATTGAAGTACTTTTAGTTATCGGATTAGAAATTGAGAAGAATAAAAAAAATGTTTACATTAGTAATGAAACATTAATCTACCTCTATAATTTGATTGAAGACGAATTGATAAACAGGGAAGAGGCTATAACACATTGAAAGCCAAAATTAGAAACGGATTTCGTAAGCAGCGGAGGCAGCGTCCAGTACAGAAGAATGTTCCTGCTAGTTATGATTCCATATGGGAAGCTAACTTACATAACGGTCTCCTGAAAAAGTGGAAACATCACAGTAAGATTATTGACTACACCATAAAGCATAAGTATCACCCCGACTTTATTAGAAAAATAGGACGTACTATTTATTTAATTGAAGCTAAGGGAAGGTTCTGGGATTTCGCTGAGTACAGTAAATACATCTGGATCAACAAGTCCCTGCCCCGAGACTACGAATTAGTATTTTTATTTGCCGATCCTTCTGCACCAATGCCCCAAGCTAAACGTAGAAAAGACGGCACAAAGCGCAGCCATGCAGAGTGGGCTGAAGCTAACGGATTCACATGGTACAGTGAGTATACTCTTCCCGATGATTGGGTAGATATGGAATATCGTAAGAGTGAAGGGTTTATAAACGAGTATTTTGATAAAGATAAGGAGAGTGAATAATGTCTATTGATAATGCTACGCCAGAAGAATGGTATGAAGTTGGTAAAAAGATACGCGAAGAATCAAGGATTGATGTGGTCAATTCTCCCGCACATTACAATCAAGGTGGGATAGAATGCATTGAGGCCATTGAAGCAATGTTAAATCCAGAGGAATTTATAGGCTACTGCCGGGGCAACAGCATGAAGTATCGCTGGAGATTTAGAGCCAAGAACGGAGTTGAAGACCTGCGTAAAGCAGAGTGGTACGAGAAGCGTATGTTATCTACAATTATAAAAAAAGGAATTAGTTAATGAGTAACGACAAACTAGGAGTGCAAGAATATCTAGGGCTTAAAATTGATTACGATAAAGAATCGGCACTGGATGTTTTTGCAATTGAAACATTAAAAGATAGATATTTCTGGGAGGGAGAGACACATGCTCAAGAAGCTTTTGCAAGGGCTGCTGTATACGGGGCAACTTATAAAGGGGTTACTGACTTTAGTCTTGCACAGCGACTTTATACCTATGCTAGTAATATGTGGTTCATGTTTAGCACTCCTATCCTTAGTAACGGGGGAACTAGCCGTGGCCTACCTATCAGCTGCTTTCTTAATTATGTTCCTGATTCCCGGCACGGTTTATCTTCTCATTATGATGAGAATATATGGTTGGCAAGCGCAGGTGGAGGGATCGGTGGTTATTGGGGCAGTATCAGGAGTAATGGTGTGGATACAACTAACGGTAGTAAGTCTACTGGTTCTATCCCCTTCATGCATGTCGTAGATAGCCAGATGCTGGCCTTTAACCAAGGGGTTACAAGGCGAGGTAGCTATGCTGCTTACATGGATATTAACCATCCAGAAATAGAAGAGTTCATTGCCATGCGTAAGACAACTGGCGGGGACATTAATAGGAAGTGTTTAAACCTACACAACGCAGTTAATATAACTAACGATTTCTTAGAGGCTGTTGAAAATGACAGCGAGTGGCGGTTGATTGACCCCAAGAGTAATACTGCTATTAAAACAGTTTCTGCCCGAGACCTATGGTTTCAGATTATCAACACCCGAGCAGAGACCGGAGAGCCTTACATTGTAAATATAGATACCTGTAATGCAGCCCTGCCCAAGCAGCAGCAAGACCTTGGTCTTAATATAAATCAAAGTAATCTTTGCTCAGAGATTACACTAGCCACCAACGAAGAGCGTACTGCTGTGTGTTGTTTATCTAGTGTAAACCTAGAACACTTTGATGAGTGGAGCAGTGATGACAACTTTGTACCAGATCTGATTACCATGCTTGACAATATCCTTGAGCATTTTATTTCAGATATTGTAGACACAAATCACTTGGGTGGTTACACCGCTAACTTTAAACGGTTTAAAGGGTACATAAAAGAAGGTAAAGAAGGTTATACAAAAGCTGCTTATTCAGCCTATAGGGAGCGTTCTGTGGGCTTAGGAGCGATGGGATTCCATGCCTACCTTCAGCGTAAGGGTATAGCATTTGAAAGCATGTACGCCACCGCATTCAACCACAGGGCATTTAATTATATTAAGTCTAAGGCAGCGGAGGCTACTGAAAAGCTAGCTGCTGATAGGGGTGAAGCCCCTGATGTAAACGGCAGCAACAGGCGCAATGCACATCTACTAGCGGTAGCTCCTAACGCCTCCAGTTCAATTATATGTGGCGGTACTAGTCCATCAATTGAACCTTTCAGAGCTAATGTGTTCACACATAAGACTCTGTCGGGCAGCTTTAAGGTTAAGAATAAATACTTAGACGATTTAATTTATGAAATGTTCCCCGGTAGTCAGAAGAAACGTGATGATATCTGGAAAGATATTGCTGCCCATGAGGGATCAATACAGCATATGGATGTATTCTCTGATGAGCAAAAAGAAATATTTAAGACTGCTCCCGAGTTAAATCAGATATGGATTATAGAACATGCACACCAACGGCAGGACTATATTTGTCAGAGCCAAAGTGTTAATCTATTCTTTGTACCTCCTAAAGCTACAGAGCCACAGGAAGTGCATGATGAGTACTTACAGTATGTAAATGATGTACATTGGGCGGGGGCTAAGAAGCTAAAGTCTATGTATTACTTGCGATCAGACGCTGCTAGATCAGCTGAGAATGTAAACATAAAGATACCCCGCATTGATTTAGGAACTTGTTT
>Ga0070746_10002642_pt1 | contig 10663 bp, 10 predicted proteins | sample VirMetDEL_Mar_21_FD_77016 | JGI IMG/M metagenome (GOLD analysis project Ga0070746, IMG submission 77016) | Aqueous microbial communities from the Delaware River and Bay under freshwater to marine salinity gradient to study organic matter... | ecosystem: Environmental > Aquatic > Marine >... | reverse complement strand
TGCCTACAGAAGCAGCTACATCAAGAACAGCTTGTGAACGACCATTGACAACAGAGCCAATAGCAGATAGTTTGAAGGACTGACCTAATAGACCAGCTGAGATAGAAACTGCGTCAACAGTTCTAACTACATAAGTTTGGTCTGCACTGTCTGTAACAAAAGCTAGAGGCTGTGTGTAACCACCGTCTAAAGCAATACCACCCTTAGAGGAAGTAGCTGCTACAAAGTTTTTAGTAAACTGAAGTTGACCGTTAGAGTCAATATATCTAACACCTTGGAAGGAGCCGATACACGCGTCAGTGTTTCCTGCAAGTTGAATTACACCTGCAGATAGTTTAACTGGGTCACCTTCACCAATTGCCGTGTTATAGCCGTTAGCAATAGGGTAAGTAGACTGACCTGCAGTTTCACGTCCTGCGCCTAACTTACGTAAGGGAGTTAGACCTTTAAGTACATCAAGAGCCATGTTTTATTTCTCCATATTTTCTTTTACTTAATACGTCAGCTCCCTCACCGGAGAAAACTAACTTTTTATTCACCCAAGGAAACTTCCCGGGTATCTCCCAGATCGAACTCTTCACCATGAGCGGCAGAGGGAGCGACCTGATTTTTTCTAAGATCCGATTTAACACTTTCAGTGCGCTGTCGAATAACTTCGGCTTTCTTCTTTTTGCTTGCCTCAATAAATGAAAGAGGTATTTTAGCTAAAGCAGAGTCGCCAATTATGTAAAGTCCTCTACTGTCTGTCACGGCATCTCCAAATACTGAGATAATTTCTTCGTCTAGACCGGGTACTTCTTCCCGTTTTACGAAGCTGTAACCTTGAGTAGATTTCTTTTGAATATTAACAGAGTCTAAAGCATCGGTTGAACCGGGTTCTTTAATACGAACCCACTGTAGGTCATAACCTTTTTCCTTATAAAGCTGCCTAGCTACGTCTGGTACGAACATCAGTTCACTCCGAAGGTAGTTCTCAGGTAGCTCTGTAGGAGCCGCTTCTAACTCAAACTTCGATGCTTGCTTCGCATCCAAATCTAAATCGTTAATACTTTTAAAATTAATTTTATCATTATCAGACATTTTATTGTTTCCTTTTTACTTTCTTTTATTACGCGCTATAGTTTTAATGGTGTCATTCTTTCACCTGAATTTTTAGAGCTTTCAATGCGAAGAAGCTCATCAGCATATTCCTTATAGGAAATACCCATGGTCTTAGCAATTCTCTTTTGTTCAGCATCTAGAGTGATTTTGCGACTCTTCCGTTTAGAAGCAGCCTTAGGTGTAGTGCGCGAAGCACCTTGAACAGTTTGGGAAACCTTTTTCCGTGTCTTTTTAGGTTTAACGTCTGTTTCGGACGATTGATTAGTAGATTTTACCACTTTAGGGTTCCCTTTAGCAAGTCCTAGTTTATTTAATTTTGAATCAACCTGCTCATAAAGTTCTGCGTCTTCATACGTTAGACCTTTATTTAACAACACACGAGATACTGCATCTGCTACTGCAATACGTTCTTGATCCTCCTCTGATTGAGGATTTGAGAACCAAGGATTAGCTTCCACCCACACTTGCAGCTCCAGTGGAACCTTTTGTGTTTGTGGGTTGTTGTCAGTTGTATTCGATAAATCTTCGTCAGCAATCTCCTCAGGAGTCCAAGCTTCGAAAGCTTGAAGTTGAGTTGTAGCTTTCATCAATTCTTCCTGCAGTTCAACAGCTTTAGTGATGTCTCCTTCATCATGAGCCGCTTTGATTTGACTCTTAAGAGCACTATTGTGTTTTGCAAGAAGAGCTTTATTCGACTCTACCATCTCTTTTTGAAGTTCAGCGTTTCTTATTTTCAAAGCATGTGCTTCTTTACGAGCAGCTAAAGTCTCTTCCCTTTGAGCATTACGTTGTGTAATTACTTCTCTAATACGTTTGTTGTAGCGGTCTGATCCTTCTTTGGCTTTCGCGTCGTCTTCGTCTGAGCCATCTTCATCATCATCTTCCTCATCTGAGTCGGTTGCTCCATCATCGGCATCTTTTGTATCTGCTTCGTCTTCTTCATAGGTTTCCTCATCTTCCTCATCATCTTCTTCTTCTTCTACATCGTCATCTTCGATGTTTTCTTCGTTCAACTCAGGAAAAAATTCGTCAAGGTTATCGTCCTCGTCGTCTTCCATCATCTCAAGTTCGTCAACCTCTTCCTCATTAGAAGACAAAGGTTTGCTGTTTTTAGTTTGACCGCTTAGGTCTAGTTCTTTTAAAGCCATTTATATTTTCCTTTTTTTACGTTACCGTTAAGCCGCAACGTCACTGTTAATTAAACAAATTGAAATGTGGGTCAACGCTCTTAGGGTCTTCCACAGTTGCAATCACTTTATCACAAGAAACAATTGTAAGGATTGTCCCTTTGTAATTCAATTTAGTCCCTGTTAGTTTAGGGATCATCACATAGTCGCCTACGTTGGCCCAAGGTCCAGTTTCTTTAAACATGTCTTGAGTGTACGCTGTAGGGCCTACTAGTAATACTTTACACACGTTCATCAAATACGATGCATCATCCGCTGTTTGATCAGATATGATAATTCCTGATTTAGTCTTTGCTTCAACGTGTATTGGTTTTACAAGAAGATTATGTCCTGTTAATTTAAAACCTTTTAAATCAGGATCTTTCTCTTCTGAACTAGTTGTTTTATCGCTAAGTATTGATACTTGTTCCATATTTTACTATTCCTCTCTTTTTAATTTATCTTGATACAGTTCTTCAAACAGTCTTTCCGCCAGAGCCAAACCCTCTAGAGTGCCGCAAAGTTTAGTGTATTTGGAAAAAGATTCGCACGAGCCTGAGGTTAAGTTCTCAGTCCGTGCAGCTGTGTGTTCGTTCAACAGCTTTAGATAAGCTGCGCGAAATTCGTTGTATCGCATGTTAAGTTACCTCTCTAAGTAATCTACAGGTTATTCTACATCATCTTTACCTGTATTGTCAACCTGTTGCCTTTGCTGTAGCTCCGCTTGTTGACTTTGTTTTTTCTCTTCCATTGCAAGTTCAAGAAGGTCTTTTATCTGATCCATCGTCTGCTTAGACTGCGCTGACTCCTGTTTGATACCTGCAATTAACATTTTATTATCTTCTTTTAGTTTAGTTAATTGAAGTTGCATTGCTTTCAAAGTTAGTTCTGCATTTGTGGCCATAGTCTCAGCCTCAAGTTTCGCAGTCTCGTTACTAACTCTTAGAAGTTCGGCATCTGCCAGCTTGTTTCTAGCTGTGTCAGGCCCTTGAGCTTCAAGCTCCATAAGTCTCTGACTCTGCTGCTGTAGTTTTTGAGCCGCTTGTGCCACAATCTGTTCTTCTGTAGAACCTTGAGCTTCACCGGATGCGGCTAAAGCTGCAGTCTGTTCTTTAAACTTAAGAATAATATGCTCTTGTATATTGGCTTGTATTAAAGGAACAAGAGGAGCCATCGCAGGACTTCCCCCTGAGTTAGGATCCTGTAGGAACGCTGACTTCGCCATCATATGCGAGTCATGGTCTTGGCCCGGGAAAGCGGCTATAGGAGATCCCTTCTGGAGTTTCAACAAATCAGTTAAAGGATCAGAAGGAGTGGCTTGCTCTTCAATAGGAACAAATTTCTTCACTCTTTCATCATCAACACCCATGCTTTCATAGTAGTAGCGCGTCACTTCTGGTAGATCGTGTATAACAGGATTTTGCAGAGCAGCTGTGTAAATACCTTGGGCTGTAGTAAGCTTCTGAGCCTGAGAGTTTAAATTCGGATCTGCTTCTGGTACAATATCAACACCACCAGCATAATCTTCTTTAGTTACATTGAAAGTCCTTCCAATCGTATCAAAAGACATTGAGTCTTCTAAATACTCATAGTTTATAGCTGCAAGTATTCTTAATTCTTTCTTCTGTGATAAGTAAAGTCTTCTGTGGACACCTGAGAAAAACTTTTGTGATTCCTCAAGGAGAGCTAAAGTAGTTCCGACAGGACCGTAGTTAGTACTATCTGCCACGACTTGTTCAGTTGTATCAGCAAACTTTTGACCACGTGCTTCGATAAACTGGAACATCTGAAGGAGAACTTGTGAAGGCTCTTTAAAGTTCAAAGGATAGATCAGTTGATTGATAGGGATACCACCAGTTTCAACATCTTTAAACTCACCAAAAGCTATCGGACCATCTCCACCTCTGTTACGCATTCTCTTATCGATAAAACCACCTTGAAGGTTGGCGAACTGTCCTGAGTCAACAAGGGAGCGCATCACTGTTGTAAGCGTTACTTGTATGTTACCAAGAAGATGAATATAACCTAAACCGAAGAAACCCGGTCCCGGAATAAACGTATAAGGAATAAAAGGGACAATTCTTTCATAATTAGCATCTGTCTCTCTCCAACCTCTTCTAATGCTGAGGATAGATTCTGACTCTTTTTCTATAGTCACTACGTAGGGTCTAGCAATCCCATCTTCATGCTCGTCGCCGGGGACTTCGAGAAAACAGTAGTGTTCCAAAAGGGTATAAACTTCCTCGTCTGTGTAAGGAGTGTGTCCTAACTCTTCATCTAACTCTGCTTCAATAACACCTTGCTCACTGAAGGCTCCGTGTGTTTCAATAATTTCTTCAAGATCTAAATAAAGACCGTTCACAATATCTTTTTTAAACTCGTCAGCAGTCCTGTGGATTACATGGGTGAAACTAGGAGCAGTCGTAAGATTTGTTGTGTGGTAGTTAGTAACAAAAGAATCAAGAGGAACGAACTCAGAAGCAGGTCTGTCAAAAACACCGTTGTAGTAGACTTTTTTAAACGCTGTTCCTACAATTGGTAAATGAAACAACATTCTTTCCATCTCAGGAAAGTACTCTTCCATTTCTTCAGTAATCTGGTAATTCATATGTGCTCTTACTCTTTTAGCACGATCTTCTTTATCATCTGTATGTTCCCCAAGAACTCTAGTTTTGACTGGACCCTTAGAAGGGAATAACGCAGCAGCAGCTTTAGCTTGGAACTTAACAGCGTTCTCTGTTATCAAAGGATGGTGTGCTCCACAAGCTCCGGGAAAAGGTTCGTTAACTTCTTCTAACTTCACTCCTAAAAGCTTCATGCCAGAAGCGATTGTCTCCATGTGTTCACTGATAGACTCTTTATCGCCATCGTATTGCTCAACTACGCAAGAACTTATTTCCATCAACTCATGTTGGTTTAAGTCCTCTGCTAAGTTTGTGAAGTGTTCATCTTCAGGGTTAATAACACCTCTTAGATTTAAAGACTCTTCCAACTCTTCTACAGCATCATAGTCGAACTCAGTGGTCCCGTCATCGTACTCAGTAACAACTGCAGGAGCCCCTGTCATGTCGTCTATCTCAAGAATATCGTTATTAGGTGTTGTTTTGTTAATCTGTTTTTCAATTGCCATTTTGTATCTCTTTTCCATCTACTATAGTTGGGTTCGTTTATTATAACATATCTACTATCTTGAGCCAAGAAGAGCAGACCAATAAGATGAACCTCCGTCAGAATGGTCGTCATCATCGTCTGGATCTTCGTAATCATACCCTGAATGTCTAATGACGCCTAAGTCTCGCATATAAGTCACAGCCATAGACACCGTGTCTGTGTAGTCATCGTTTGGGGACGAAGGGAAGTTACAAACCTCTTCTACAACATCCTCTGCCCAAGGTTTGTGCTGTGGAGCCCATACTCTTGCCATTTTAAAGATCACAGAAGCCGCTTGAAGCCTCTCCGCTTTCTTTCCCCTTGGATCATACTCAACTAGTGGGAAACCTCGTCTATAGAGCTCCTGCAGCAAAGACTGCCCAGAGGCTTTCTTCTCAATAATAAAATAATCTGTCTTCCATCTAGGATCCGCCCTCAGCTGCTCACACTTCTCACACAGATCAGGGAAAGACCACTTACCTCTCTCAGCATACAAAAGAATCATATGTGGTATCTCTTGCACTCCGTTAGATGTCTCCACCCTATGGTGAAAAATTCCCCACACAGTATAGGCAGAATAGTCAGCTCTTTCTTTTTCAGAGAATGCAGTATCCATTGACACAATCACCTGTGAGACCTTAGGAGGATCCGACCTATCCCAGTCTTTCCAATCATCCCACGAGATAATCCCACCCTCTTCAGGAACAGGGTTCTGCATATACAAAGCGTTCCACTTATACGGCTCTGTCTCCATATAGTTAGCCTTTAGTTCCACAAGGTCGTCAATAGGTTTATACTCCGGCCAATAAGAATCACCCGGTATAAAGGCGTTAGCAGGGTCTCCCGGTTTCCTTAGGAGTCTTGAGGACTCTTCGTCAAGGATAGCAGGTATCGACACAACCTTCCAAGGCCTCATAGTCGTCTTAGAGTCAGGTTTCCTTTGATCCCCGTCAACTTGCAACAGGAACCCCGAGAGGTCGTCTAAGTGCCACCTTGTGTTAATAATCAACTCTCCCGCACCGGGTTGACAACGTGACCTGATGCCGGGAATGTAGTTCATGTTAATCTTCGTTCTTTCCACTTTACTGAAGGCTGTTTGTTCGGATAACACATCATCACAAATAATAAAGTCACCACCCTTACCAGCAAGAGCTGTTTGAGCACCAGCACAAAAGAACCCCCCGTTCTTCGTCGTAAGAAACCTCTGTGCCGCAGACGCCTGTTGATCCACCATAGTCTCAGGGAAGATCTCTTTAAACTCGTCAGAAACAATAAGGTTTCTAAGAGGTCTACCAAAGTTGTCAATAGCATTTTGAGTGTTGTTACCAACAAGAAGCACTCGGTACTTAGGGTTGCACCCCAGTATCCAAGCTGGAAAGAGAATAGAACACAACACAGACTTCATAGACCTTGGTGGTAGGAACACTTGTAATCTATCAGCTTTATTAGACGAGTCCTCTTGGTACGCCTCATACGACTCGTATAGCTCTTGTAAGTGCTCACAAATAACTTGAATGTGTCTGCCATCCCTAAACGTGTTAGGAATAACATTACCAGATATTAACTTAACAAAAGTGTAGAAATCTTTTCTTGCACCTTGTATAGCCAGTTTAATAAGAAAATCGCGGATCTTCTCCTCAAAGGCTTTAGGTATCGGCCACTTAGGTAACACCTTTGACATCCTTTTGACTATAACTGTGTTCTCGAGAATACTTGCAGGAGAATCTATCAAATACTCCAAAACATCTTTAAACTCTTTCTCTGGGAGATCCTCAGGGTTACACCTAAGCATCTTGAATGTTAATTCTGTCCTGTTCATCGTTACTTCGTTTCCTCCTTCAATGTTCGTACTCTCGTCTCTCTAATGTATAAATACTCAACTTGGGATTTTCTTAAGTGGATCACGGAATGTTACAATAAATGATACAATGTAACCCTTTGTGATACCGTTAAATGCTTTGTAACCCTTAGTGACCCTTAAGTTTACACTAATGTAACAATTGTAACAAAACTGTAACAATTCGTGATCGATAATTAGTTGACGCAGAGGGGTAAAATATGGTATTAATAGTAATACATAAGTATAACCATTTGTTAAAAAGAACCACGGTTTTTTCTTTTTCTTTTGCAGACCTAGTCTGTTTTGTTTTTCTTTTTTGTGCATATATACCAACACTAAATTTCAACACAACCGCAGAACCACTCAACACTTTAGAAGTCACCCGCGCTTAAGTGTACCCCTTAGGGGTCACCTTAGGAGTCACCCGCGATTTAAAATCAATTAATGGTTGTGTCATCCTTAGGTGTTCCCTTAGTCGCTTCCTTAACAGTTTCCTCATGGGTTCCCAAAAGTGTTCCAAACTTATCCAGATCTTTAGAAACATCACCGTCCTTGTCCTTTAGGTTCTCACCAATAGTTCTCTTAGTAGTTTCACTACGTTTAATATCAAAGCCACCTAAGGTGTCGATCCTTGCCAACACGTCCATAGCAATCTTAAGGTTTCCTTGTTCTCTTGCCTCAATATACAACTCGTGATACTTTCGCACTTGCTCCTCGTAAGAGATACCGAAAGCTTCAGCATACTCATCCTTAAGCTGTCTAATACGAGCCTTAACTAAATCTTGCTGTTCAACTTCCCAACCCATCTTACCGGGGTTCTTAGTGTCATAAGCTATAGCAGCAGCCTTCGATTTGTTATATCCAGATGCCCTCAGCTGACTATAGTGCTCTTCCTTATCGGTCAACTCTGTCTTCTTGCGTACACCTTTTCCTAAGTTTTTATTTCTTTGTCTGTCTTTTGTCATGTCCTAGAACTCTCCATCACGTCTAAAAATTAAAATTTAATACCCCCGGGTCACTTTATGACAAACAAAGGGGGTCTTTCCATAGTTTTCTAGTGAATAACCCTTTTTACCCCTCAGGAGTAGAAATAGGGGTCCCACCTCTAATATACCCTAAAGTATACACTAGAGATTACACCTAGGGCAACACTAAAGTGTTCTTTCAACAACTAATACCTAAGTAATTAATATAAAATAATACTATGCGCCTATAAATCTATACTTAAGTATACTATGAATACTCTAGTAATACTTGGTGTTTACTTGAGGAATACTTGGTGTTAAAGTAATAGGTGTTCTTGGGTGTAAACTTGGGGATTCTTAGGGGATACTTAGGTGTTTTGAAAAATTAGTCCGTAACTTAAATACGCATAGTACTAATCTGAAGCACACCCATGTTTTTCCCTGTGCCCCTTCCCTATAACCACAATATATATATGGGTATTCCTAAGGATTCCCTTAGTATTCTTATGGGTATCCCTATGATTTCCATATGATAACCCTAAAGTGTTTATGGATACAAACGTACACCTAAGTAAACCTAAAGTGTTTATGGGTATCTTATGTAAACTATGTAATCTTGAGTGACCCCCATGTATTCCCATGAAATATTTATGCTGTATTCCCATAGTATTCTTAGGGATATAGGGGTAAAACCATAGTAAACTTAGGGGATTCAATGGTGTTATGTAAATACACGTGACGTTATTCCATAATAACACTATGGTTTACCATAAGTAACCCACAAGAATCTTATGGCTTTACACCCATGTATTCCCATAGAAAAAATAGGGTGACCAGTTGTTAACCTTTTGTTAACCTTTTTACATAATGCACTATAGTTTGCCCCGTTCATCTTTCCATTTGTTTCAAAAGTGTTTCCCTTTGTGTAATATTATTTCAAAGATCACACTTTGTTTGTAATATTGTTTCTTTGTGCATTTATTTTTGTAATTATCTTTCGTCATAGGTGATTCGTTTGTAACATTGTTGCGTTACCTATGATAACCTATTGTTTTCATTAGGTTTATTTTATGCTTTGTAATCTGATAAAAGTATGAGACTATGATAATAAGAGAGCGGCAAGGGGCTGTTCTCACTGACTAGGGAAAAGGGGCTTTAAAAGCTGTTTACATAATCAAAGGGATATACTTTTTTCATATATCGGCTTGTGGTTTACATAATCACGGAATACTTTATTGGCTTAATTGCTATTCAGTAACCGCTATGTAATACCTAAAGCTAAACTAGAACCCGTATGCGTTCGGCGTAGGTGGAAAAAACTGGTCATACAGTAACACTAGGCTATAGGTTTGAATTAAGTCCTTCGATATTAAGTTATCACTCTTAAACGGGTTTACTAGTACCTTATACGTACAAATTGTATATCCCTTTGATTATGTGAATAACCAGCTTCCTGTAACACTTATAAAGGAATATAGATTATGCCAAGTCACAAACAAAAACAGATTGCCATGCGTAAAGCAAAAAGCAAAGCGCAAGGTATTACAAAAGGTAATCCGCAAACACAAAGCGATAAAATTTTTACTGGCTTCGGGTATAAGGATAAACCTAAGCAAAGAAAATTCAAAGCGCGTAACACTAATGACAAGCTACTAGATAGCGGTGAAAAAATCCACCTTGATAGCTATAAAAACCAACGATACAAAAGGCTACGTGAAAGATCGAAATTTACATTAGATAGCGGTACTGGAGCTATACTAGAACAGTGTAAATACTTTAATAAAAATACCAGTAAATAAAAACCTATAAACCCTTAATGAAAAGGAATAACACGTTATGACTAATAAAATTACAGTAAAATCTCTTAATGCACGTGCGACCCGTTTAACGGCTTCACGTTCTAAAAACAATACTGCTATGCAATCTCTATTTATTGACATGTTGAAGCACGCCGAAGCGAATAACAATAACTTTGATCCGTTTATCCATGTTTTGAATCGCTTGTCGAAAGCAGACGCGCTCATGGTTAAAAACTGGCTTGTGCAAGTATCCCCTGCAAAGGTGACATTGGATAAGGAAACAAATAAATTTTCTGTAAAGCTTGATAAACACGACGATATTACACCAGCAGCAAGGTATTCCATAAGATTGGCTGAGAAAATACTTTGGTATGTAAAGCAAGACGGTGATAAAATTCAAAAAGCAGAAAAGACTTTTGATGAAATTATTGAAATGTTTGCTAAAAAACTGGCAAAGTCTGAAATTTATACTCTAGAAAAGCGCAAAGAATTGCATGACAAACTTGACGCGTATCTTAATGCTGCATTGGAGCAAAGTAAATCTAAAAAAGCTGCATAGCAATAGCAAGTTTACACCTAAGTTTACACCTAAGTGACCCCTTTGGGGGTTGCTTGGGTATTTTTTTGTGTTTCACTATCATA
>Ga0070746_10002639_pt1 | contig 10670 bp, 12 predicted proteins | sample VirMetDEL_Mar_21_FD_77016 | JGI IMG/M metagenome (GOLD analysis project Ga0070746, IMG submission 77016) | Aqueous microbial communities from the Delaware River and Bay under freshwater to marine salinity gradient to study organic matter... | ecosystem: Environmental > Aquatic > Marine >... | reverse complement strand
TCGCTTTCATAACCATAAATTAATTTTCCATCCCACATATTTACTAAATTTGTTTTGTGTTCAATTCCTAGCCTACCAGTTGCTTCTGTCCAAGAAGAAGTAACCATATCAAAAACCATTATATCTCCAGTATTAGAACCGCTTACTCCTTTAATTAATAATAATTGTCTACTTTGTGGAACATAACCAATCATAGTTTCTCCATCTTTATAAAAAGCATTCCATTTACTTTCTGATATAAAACGAACACCTTCGTTCATTAATAATTCACCTACTTGTCTACCATTATAAAGATAAACTCCATGTTGATTACACCAAGCAACACCGTAATCAGTTTCACATACTGCGTTATGATGAGAAACTCCTTTAAATCTATGAGTAGCTTCTAACATTTCATCAGATTTAGTAGCATTGATAATAGTTAAAGTATTTTGTTTAAATTGTAATAGTCTATCTGCATATGAAGCTAATCTTACTATGTCTTCACCATCTCCTACCGCTACATCAATTCTTCTATCTGTAGTAAATACATCAAATTGACCAGCTTTAGATTTAAATATACTATCTGTTAATGTTCTAGTTTTATTATCTTTATCTGTTATTTGCACATTTCCAACATAAAGTCTTCTACCAATTAACGTAGAAGTTTTCCATGATATATTTTTAATTAAATATTGTTGATTTAATCTTCTATTTTGTAAAGGAGGAAAATTAAATGGTACTCCTAAATGATATTTTCCTGGATTCATTACTGCATAATTAGCCATTATATTTCCACCTGTTGTTCGTAATCATCTGGTTCTACCGCTCCGCTATTAGCTATAGTCATAGTATATATATCACTATCGGCTATAGTTTCAAAATTTTCATTTAATACTTGTACTCTAAATTCTCTATCAGTTCCAGCGCCAGGCAATGTTAAGGTATATAATATGTATCCCCGCCAGAATCAGTTTTTAAAGGTATTTTTGTTAAATTGCCACTAGCGTTAATTGCATTGTTAACATAAATAGGGCTATTTGCTCCACCCCAAACTCTTATAAAACCATACCTATCATCAAAACCAGTTGTAGTATTGTTTGTTAAAATTACTCTTAAATATACTTGTTTATATGACAGACCTTGTGTGTTAGTATCATATGTATCATTAGAGTCGTATGTACTATTAGAGCCATCAGTCATCCAAGTAGTTCCACTACCGCTACTAGTATCATGAAAAGATATATTGCTATTAGTACTAGTAGTATTATATATTCTTATTCCTTCTCTTTCTGAATTAGCATTTATTCCACCTGGAGTATCTCCTACCCAATAACCATAACCAGTTTCAGCTGTAGCATTATAAGCTTTCCAATAATGTTTTCCACCTTCTCGTAAATCTGTGTTCATTAAATATATCCAATCTTCAGTACCTTGTTCTTTAAAATACCAATTTAATCCTATAATTCTTGAATCGCCTAATAAATGAGTTTCATTGCCTATTGTAGCGCTTGTTCCCATAGGAATAAAAACTTGAAAAGAAACTTCATTGTTATAAAAAGGTATTGTTTCTTCTACTCTATTTAAATAATTACTATATATTGTAGATATAGGACCTTCTTGTTCTCCCATATATATTGGAGTAACTCCAAAAATATAATTACCATTCCATTCTCCCCCTTCACTAGTCCAATAAGATAATATAAGTTTTTTAGTAGTTCCATTCCCAACTTTAGTTGCATCTGGACTAGCAGAAGAGCCATCTTCTAAGTGCAACTCTCCTCCTAGTAATACATTTAAACTTTTTAATTCTTGATGTCCGCTATCCCATTTAGTAATATCTTGCAAATTATTAGTATTACCAGTATCCTTAGTCCAATATAAAATAGAATCTATATATCCAAACCATTTGCTAACTTGACTAAATGAAGAATCAGATATTCTTAACATTCCATCAGCATAATAATAATTAGGTTTTATAGCTCCTCCAGTAGTAACTACGCTACTAGAAAAACTAGGGCTACCTCCGTCTTTATTTCTATAATAAAATCTAATACGATTGTTAGCTTTGTCGTAAATAGCTAACCAATCTTCCGATGTATTAGCTTCTCCGTCTTCATAATCTGTAGAAAAATGAAATAAACCATATCCAGGTTCTATATCTACTGCAACGTTATCAGATGTTGCTAACCCCGTTAAAGCAGTATCTAGATTTCCTATACCTATTAATTTACCTATTTTACTAGTAGAAACTCCATTAGCTTCAGGCATATCAATATCACGAATATCTTTAGAATCTGTATTGTCATTAATACCACCATGAAATCCTAATATTTTAAATTCTTGTTTAGGCACTTCTTTTCACCTTCTCAAACGAACGCATTCCCCCAAGACCGAGCATTCCGAGAAGTACTGTTGTAAGAGTTCCCATATCAAAGGTTGGTAATGCTATTTCATTTCCAAAACTATATAACACGAATGTTAATAGAGGTTGCAATATAAAATGATACCCTAATGCTGTGGCACATATCCAGCCCGTGAAAGGCCTCCAACCCGCAACAAAGATACTTGTATGACCAGCTTCTACTTTATTGACTTCCATTTGTGCTTTGTTGATTTCTGCAATCAATTCAGCTTTCTCCTGTTTGTCTAAAGTAAACTTGTCTACATGACCTGCAACCTTATCAATAATACCTGCAACTACATTTAATTTAGGCATTATTTTTTACCTTTTCTTTTTTTACTTGCTTTTACAATTTTTGCTTTGAGTTTTGCAAATTCAAAACATTTTTTACATCTTTGTTTTATATCATCGGCACAAAATAGTGCATAATGTGAACTAAATCCTAAGATTAAGCCTATAATAAATCCTACCATATTATCTCCTGTCATTAATATATCAACCAGTTAAATCCAATCTTAGATTCATAAGATTGAACATCGTACATACTTAGGTATCTTCCTTCTAAGAAAATACCAAACTTTTTACTAAGCTTCCAACCATACACTAATCCTAAATCATAGTCCATTCCATTTTCAGCTACATCGTAATTAAACGAATAATCAGACATACCCTTTGTTATTGGATATGCGGTAGCCCAAAAGTGAAACCAATTATTAGGCATATATTTGTAATAGTCAGCACCAATTGATAAACTTAATTCGTTTTGATACCCTAAATCTTTAGCGTATTCTTCGTTATATTCTCTAACAATTTCTCCGTATACTTCAGTATAAAACTCTTCATCAGTAGTTGCTACAAGGTTTCCTTCAGCATCCCACCATAGATAATCAAAAAATTCATATCCGTATTGAGTAAATTGTTGTTCAAAAGAATCTGTATATCCATAGAAATAAGCAAATTCCCAAAATGGAATCCCTTCACCAACATCTATACCTTGTTCATCCCACCATAAATCTATAGGTAAAAAGTCTAAATAAGCTGGATGCATTCTTCCAGCAACACCCATAGATAAAGCAAGATTACCAAAATCTTTTTTAAATCGCATATCTAAAGCTGCGAACTCTACATCTTCTAATCCTCTAAAATCGTAATTAGCTTTTGCAATAAATCTATCTCCCATATATCTAAGCATAAATTGTTGGTTTGTAAATTCTTCTTCAAACTCTTTATGGTCTGAATATTCAATTACATATTCCCAACCAGTAGGAACATTACCAATAGCAACGCTTTCATTAATAGGTGCTTCTTTACCAGTATACCACACTTCAGGTTTATTTTCATACCCAAATCGTGCTAACTTTCTAATACCGAAAGTCATAACTGTATTGTCATCTAATTCTTGTTGTAGCTCCTGTAATTGCCCACCTGTTACTTGGTATTGCAATTCTTTAGTTATTGGACTACTGAAGCTATATGCGCCGTATATAGTGCTAAATTTAAAGAAGTCTTGTGCTGATAAAGTACCTACTAGCAATAGACAACCTAATATTTGTTTATACCATTTACTTAAATAATACATTATTGAAATCTCCTTAACATCATTTCATCAATTTCGTCTTTGATTTGTTCAATTATAGATTTTTCATCTAAGTTAAAAGATAACCCAGCTTCAAATCTCTTTACTTCTTTACCGTATTCAAACATAATAATAGTAGGAACTGATTGAATTTTCCATTCAGCCGCTATAATTGCTCCATATTCTTTGTTATCAATACTAGCATTAAACCAATTACAATTTTTGATTTTGCCGTATTTATCTAAATTAATAGAAGCTCTTGCGTTCCAGTCTGCATTTACTTGAACAATTACACATTCATTTTGACTAAGTAATTGTACTTGTTGTAAATCTTTTAGTTTACCTTGTGAGTGTAATGGCGTAAGCCACAACGACAAACCAAGTAACGATAAAATACCATAATATAAGTTCATCTCTGTACCTCATTAGTTTTGTTGCATCATCATACGTTCGATATTCTTGACATCATCACGCATTTCTTTTTGCTCTTCCTTCATTTCTGTTACATCTTTTTGCGTTTCTATGATGGTGTTTCGTATCATTTGGTCTTTTAAATCATATTCTGTACGACCCACTTCTGGAACTGGTAGTTCTTTTGCTTCTTCAATATCCGCTTGAAGAGTAAACCACATACCAATAACCATACCAACAGAAACTAGAATACTAATTGCTGTTTCAATTGTAAGACTAAACTTGGTGTCTTTTCCTACTTCCATGTTATCTCCGTAATCTAAAGGTTAAAGTAGGGGAGAATTAACTCCCCCCTCTTTTCTACTTTTCAGCTTCAGCTGGTGGCACAACTGTAAAGCCTTGTTGTAAAAGACTATTTATGTAGTTGTGTGTTCCACGCAATTCAGCAATTTGAGCCTCAATTACCTTCAATTGTTCTTCTAAATTGATAGGTTCTTGTACTGCTTGTGTTGCTATTTCTTTTTCTTTAGCCATTGTTTCTCCTTATTTACTATTAATAGTGCTTTAATTTATTAATTTAAATCATTATTATCCACAATTAATTTAGGTGCATAATAAGTATTACCTTCGCCTTTTAAGTACCAATCTACTCTAGCTTTTTCAGGTATTGTTAAATTAACTGATTCAAAATCTATCCTACTCTTTCTTTCAAATTGTTGTATTTCGTGTACTTTTTTAATGTATTTTTTTACTCCGTCATACTGACTTTCTTCTTGTAAAAAATTATTATACCAAGTAAGTATAGTTCCTTCTTTACAATGTTGCATTATTCTGGTAGGAAAATATCTTTTATTTATCATATCACCAAAACCATCATAAAATACACCATCGTATTTTTTATCAGTAGGTATATCATCATACCAATCACCTTTAACTGGTATTACATTAGGTTTATCTTTAGCCCATTCTACTAATGCGTCATATATTCCGTCATTTATTTCAATAATCGTATGCGATTCAATATCTTTTTCTTGTATTAAACCAGCACTAATTCCCATACCAAAACCAAATTCTAATATATGTCCACCATTAGCACATACAATATCAGCGTGTTTTTGCATAATAGGAGTTTCCCAGGTAGACATTACATCCCACCCAGTAGCTTCGTCTATAATACAATCTTCTTGAATTGTATAATTTGCTGCATATGCGTATCCCTTCATCGACCAGGACCTCCACCAGCAACGTGTTCTCCACCTATAAGCTCAGACATTTTATACGGAGCTTGTTCTATAGCCAATGTTTGAGCTGCTGTAATGTTTTGTTGAGTAGATTGAAAATCACTATTAGTGCCTCCAATTTTATCAAACTCATCTCCAGGTCCACCATCGTTAGCAAAGGTCATACCTTCGCCACCAGTAGACAATCCTTTTAAACTAATATTTGCTGTTTCTTGAACAACAGTAGCTTCACCTACCGCTGAACCATTACTAAACAACCCTACATTAGTACTTCCTACTGTAACGCCCATTATGCGTCTTTAACTTTTTTATATTCTACTAAATCAGCTTCTACGTCTTTTAACATACCTTCTAATTTAGCTTTTTGAGCTTCTGCATCTGTTATAGCATCGTCTACATTTTTAGTTTCTTCCCAATCTAAAACAGTTACATCTTTATCAGATGCATCTTTCATAACTTTAGTATGTTTAATTGAAACCATTTTTACTGCATCCGCTGCAACTTCTATTGCTTTAATTACTTTAGCCATTTAACTTCTCCTTAAGTTCGTTTATTTGTTGTTGTTGTTCTTGTACTGCTTTTATTAATACTGAAGTTAATTTAGCATAATCTACTGTTTTGTGAGTATCGCCTTCTTTAGCACCTTCTCCAATAGTCATAACTTCATTTACTACTTCAGGTATAATTTTTTCTATTTCTTGTGCTATAAATCCAATATCGTGTTGACCTTTTCTTTTTTCTTTCCAGTCAAACTCTACTGCTCTTATATTTAGCACATCTTTTAATCCATAATTAATATCTTTTACATTCTTTTTAAGTTTTATATCAGAACCAATAGTAGATGAAAATGCAATTACATCTTCGTTTGCATGAAAATCTCCATTAGTATCTACCATTATTCTTGCTCTTGATAAATAATCAGGTGTATCACCTGAAGTTCCATCTCTATAACCTACGTGCCAATTAGTCATATTACCAGCATATCTATTTCCACTAAACCACTCACCACTATAATTTGCATCATGATGATAATGTCCATTTGCTCTACCTTCATATGATGTCATTCTTACACCGCAACTTCTTGCTGGATTAGCACCATTATTATTAGACACTAAATCTAACAAATAATTACTTCCTTGTGTAACAATTTTCATACCAGTACCTGATGCATTTTCTACATAAACACTTCCTCTTCCATTAGTGTCATTGTCATCAATCATAAAAGCATATCTCGATGCTCCTCTATCAGCATTAGCATAAATCTTTACTGCGTTTTCTGCTGAAGTAGAATTAACTCTAAACATACCATCACTATCAGTACCATTAACAACTATTTTACCATCGTTTTTAATAGTCATTCTTGGATTATTACCAGCAGTACAAAAGTCCATAAAGTGTGTATCGTTATGGTATCTTATTCTTCCAGCGTCATATTGCCCATAATCTCCAAATACTAAAAATGCATCAGAACTTGCACCAGCTTGTATAGCAATACCACCATTGGAATTTGATACTGTCATTATTTGATATGATGTACTTGGATTAGATACTTGTGTTCCATCTTTATATACTGTTAATAATGAACCAGGAGACGAGGTACCAACTCCCACGTTTCCTCCATTTAGCCAACTATTGCCATTTACATTTAATTGTATTGGATTTGTATAAGTAGCATCAGAACTAGGATTACTAGCTTTATATAATTCCATATAGCCATTACTACCATTATTATAAAATCTTGCTGTTGGAACAGCTCCACCTTGACCATTTCTTGCAAAGGTAATATCTTGTCCCCATCTTTGCGATTTAATTTGCATGTGGTCGCCAACATTTCTTATACCGCCAGCAGTATCATAAGTGCTTATCAAATATTGCTGCGTTGTTGCTCCGTCATTTAATTGTCCAAGCTCTAAAACATCGCTACCTTGCGAGTTTCCTCTAAATTTTCCTACACCATTAACGTCAAGTTCTTCTTGAATTGATGAATTAACTCCTATACCAACTCTACCGCTACTATCTATAGTTACTTTTTCATTGCCTCCGACTGCAAACCCTAATTGATTAGCTGCACTTCTAAACATACCAGTATCAGTATCTGATACAAAACTATAAGAAGGAGCACTATTACTTCCAAAATAATTGTTTCTTATTCCCCAACTACCAAATCTTACTCTTTCTACTGCATCTCCATAAATTACTGTTTGAGATGCTTCTATAACAATTCTATCATCACTATTGGTAGTTCTTCTTAATTGTAAATCATTTCCTTGTCCAGATATATAACCTGAATTACAAATTATATCTCCAGTAGAAAATAAACTTGCATTTGTTCCATCAGCTTGTTTAACATACAATGTTCCACCACTTGCAACAATACCAGTAGCATTAGCATAGCTACTATCTGAACTACTATAAAAACCTCCTCCTTGATTAGTACCAGCTTCATAAGCAAAATAACTACCATCAATTAATGTACTTACTTGTCCATTTTTCTCAACAATTACAAATTCTCCACCATCATGAGATAATCCACAAACTCTTTCAAAACTTTGTCCACTTACTAAATCTCCTGCCCAACTTCCTGTACTTAATACTCCAGATGTGCTATCTCCAGAATAAACACCTCCATTAGCAAGAGTTAAACCACTATTAGTTAAAGTCATTCTATTAGTACCACCTGTAGAAAAACCTAATTGGTCTGCTGCGTGGCTATACACACCAGTATTACTATCATTTTGAAAACTAAATTGCGGCGTTCCAGCTGAACCACCACCTTCTCCACGAATATATCCTGAACCAATTCTTGCATAATATGCACTTCCAGCATAATTTCTAAATCTATGTTCCCCAGCTTGATAATAATTATTCCCATCAGCAGTACCACCTAAATACATTGAAACACTACCATTTGGGTCTAATAATTTAGTATAGGTAGCATCTTGTGTTGCAATACCAACTATTTGTCTTGCAGGCTCGTCTTTGTGTAGCCAACCAAATCCATTAGTAGTAGATTTTGTTACTGTCCAACTTTGGTAAGCAGATGCACCACTTCCATTTAAATGATTATCTAAACTTACTTTAAATCCATAATAATATTTATTTGCATCATTGTAATCTCCAATAGCTATTGCTACATTACCGCTTGAATTGACACCTACAAATTTTTTCTTTTTATCATTACCTCTATCATTTATTCTTGCAGCATAAGGATAACCAGCTACTCCGTCATCACCGTTAACACCAGAATAAGTATAAAAATTAACATCAAAATCTATAAAAGATTGATTACCATAACCATAGCCCTTAACTGTAATAGTACACATACGAGCAGAAGCTCTAGTAATATTGGTATTAATAACTATTGCACCATCCCATTGAGTATTGTCTGCAAAAGTCATTATGTTGTTAGTAGTAAAATATTGATTAGTACCCGTAGTAAAACCACCTTGTTGTGATAATCCACCAATTCTATGTCCGTAATTAGACCAGAATGCTGCATCTATATTTACTTTATCAGCACCAGCATCTACATGAATTGCATTTACTTTACCATTACTTTCTACTCTAAAATCTACATCAGAACTACTTTCATTTACTACTACCGAATAACCACTTGGTGCTTTTAAATCTAAATTATTTGACCCTAAACTACTAACTATTGCTCTACCAGTATCCCAAGACAATACTCCGTGTGCTGCTGCACTACCCCAATGAAACGTACCATCATTTTTTAAATGAATTCTACCAGAAAAAAAGTCTACTCTACTATCACTACCATCTACTCTTAAGTAAGAAGTCATATTACCACTACCATCATCTCCAAACAATACAGTATCTGCATCATCAACAGTATTTCCTATACGAAGTTCTCCACCATAGCCATAAACATAGTTATTTGTTCCATCGTGCCACAATCTTAAATCTTGACTTGAACCAAGATGAATTTTTACATCATCTCCCATATATACATTTTGATAAATACTAAATAATTCTCCTGCTGCATCTTGTTGAGTGAATCTTAAAAACTCATCTCCACCACAGTAAAATCTTAATCTATCATCAACATCTTCTCTTATATAAGTATGTTCACTTCCACCAAAGAAAACACTTTTACCTACTGGTATTTTAAGACTATCTCTAAGTGTAATTTTACCATCACTACCCATTACTAAACTATTAGCTGCTGCATTAGCATCATAAATAGTTAATTGATTTGAACTACCACTTGCTGATAAGAAAAAATCTGAATTGTCTGTTGCAAGTCTTAGATGTGAGCCAGTACTTGAACCAGCTTCGTGAACAGTCAAATAGTTATTGCTATCAGAAAAAGTAAGATTAGCTTCACCATTTAAAGCTGTTGAACTACTAAATGTTGCTATTCTATCATTACTACCATTAGCTACTGCTGATACTGCACCACTACCGATTTCACGCATTTGTCCGTTATCGTTAATCCATAACTTATTATTCGTGTAATCCCAAGCTAATTCGTAAGGCCAAACACCGTTTGACCCATCAGCTCCAGCTACAGGTGCACCATCACCACGCTTTATTTTTAAACCGTTAGCCATCTATATCCTATTAGTTAGCGTATGTACCAAAATCTAAAGTAGTATTTGTAATTCCGCCTGTTAATGTAGCTGCTCCTGAGCAAGCAAATGTACCAGTAACATCAGTGTTTTTATTTAACTCCCATTGAGTTCCTGTGTCATCGTATAAAATACTTGGACAACCACTCCATCCACCTACGATAAGACCAGCACTATCTGATGTTGCTGAATTTGTTGCATTTTTAGCAACTTCTATTGCTAAATCTGCTATTTCTACTGTAGTTGAATTTACTGTAGTTGTTGTACCGCTTACAGTTAAATCTCCAGCTAGTGTAAGATTTCTAATTCCAGTTAGGTCTTTATTACTATCTAAAATAACTGCCTTACTTGCAGAAGCTGTACCTGCTGTAATTCCATCTACTAAATTTAATTCAGCCGCTGTTGAAGTAACTCCATCTAAAATATTTAATTCTGCTGTTGTTACTGTAGCTCCATCTAAAATATTTAAT
>Ga0070746_10002634_pt1 | contig 10678 bp, 3 predicted proteins | sample VirMetDEL_Mar_21_FD_77016 | JGI IMG/M metagenome (GOLD analysis project Ga0070746, IMG submission 77016) | Aqueous microbial communities from the Delaware River and Bay under freshwater to marine salinity gradient to study organic matter... | ecosystem: Environmental > Aquatic > Marine > Coastal... | reverse complement strand
GAGTTAGTTGAGGCTCATAAAAAAGCATTAGATAATGTAAAGAAAGCTGAAACTCAAAAGGCAGATCGTATTGCTGGAAAAGAAAAGATAACTGCGGATAAAGAAAAAGCCTTAGCAACAGCACAAGAGTATGTGCCTGAAGAAGGTAAAGTACCGCCTAAACCAGAAGATACTACAGAAACAACGCAAAAGAAAAATGCTGCTGGAATGGTTATGCAACAGCTTGGACCCGTTAATGAGATTACTCTTGAAGGTGAAGCAGGTATTAATCAACTTATTAATTCTTTGCCTAAGGATCCTGAAGTTAAATCTAAGTTTGATGAAGTAGCTAGTGAAGTTGGTGGCTGGTTCAAAGATACTTTCTCTAGTATGTTTAGTGGACCTGAAATTGCTAGGATGCTTGTTACCTATGCAGGTTCTCGCATTATGGGTTATGATCATGGTGACTCGCTTAACTACTCAATGAAAAATTATGTTAAACGAATTAATGCTCAAGAAAAACAGTATCAAGAAGATATTCGTAGTAAAGACTATCAAGACTTTACTGAGGCTTCTCGCAAAGAGTTTGAAAAGACTAGAGACTATTCTGTTTTAAAGGAAAAACCAGCTTCGATTGGGGTTGAATCAGAACAAGGTCAAATGTATTTAGCCGGAGTTGATCTCGGCGATGGTAAAATGTTTAGCGGAATACTTCCAAAAGTAAAACTATCAGATGATACTGAAGCATTTGTTTTTCCAGATGGAAGTAGGATAAGATTAGATGATCCTAGAGTAAGAGGCAGATATTCAAAAGCTAAAGATAGATTACATGATAGAATTGTAGTATCTGATAATTTTTTATCTAGCTTAGATCTTTCTTTAAAGCGGCATACTGCTAACTTTGAAGAAAAAGATAAAATATTTGCTAGTCGAGAAGTAGCTGATGCTGCTACTAATCTTTTGTTTAAACAGTATGAGCGTTATGGTGCTGATCCTGCTAAACAAACAGCTTTAAATCAAACTATGAATAAGGCAATTGATAAGTGGGCTAAAGCAAATGCTGACTGGGTTAAAGCTGGTAGAACAAACAATCGAGATCCTTACGATAGTTTAGAAGCTTTCTTTAATGCTGAAAGAATTATTTATGATTTTAATATTTCGCCTAAAGATTTAAAAGGTACTGATCCATATAACATGGCTCAATTATTAAATGATGTTAATTTTTATTCAGACGATAAAAAAGATGACGCTAAGCGTGATTGGAAAGAATCTAATGAAATCTTTAATAGAGGTGTTCAAAAGAAAATTGATCGTAAATATAGATGGGATGCAGAGCCACCTGAAGGCTATACTAAGTTTACTTGGTGGCTTAGAAATGCTTATGATGATAATCCAAACGCAATTAAATTTTTGAATGAAACTGTTGCAAAAAAGGAGTAATAGATGGAAGATCCGTCAAAGAAAAAACTGTTAGTTACAGACAATGAAGGTAATACTTCACGGCTAATTGACGGTGATACTGAAATTGATGCTCAAGGAAATCGTCAACGACTAGCTGGCGGTAATGCAAGAGAAATTGCTAAAGTAGAAACAGACAAGTATGGGGAGGAGCGCGTTGTTCCTCCTCAACTTGGTGCAAACTTACAAGCTGAAATTGTACAAAAAATAATTGAAGAAGGTAACTTTGGTGATAAGGTTTTATCTAGTAAATATGATGCGTATGATCGTGAAATTTACGATCGGTTCGATCCGAATGGAAGAAGCCTTTCAGAAACATTAATTGCAAATGGAATATTTGAAGTTGATGAGTATACATCTGAATCAGCCATTAGAGCCAAGCTAGCTAGGGATGTTAATGAACAATTAAAAGGCGAGCAAGGTGAATTTGCTAATTATGAGCAGCAGTTAAACAATAAGTTTGATTCGCAAGGTCTTATGTTTAAAGGCTCTGCAGTTAATGAAGCTAACTATGATCCGCGTTTTCATTCAAGCGTACAGTTTAGAGACCACGATAGAGACCTTGCTAATAATCAAATTGGTTTTTGGTCGCAAGCAGGTTCTGGATTTAGCCAATCTTGGTCAGGTATTAAGGAAGGGCTTTATGGCTATGCAGAAGGTCTTGGTGAAACAATTGGTAGTGATGGGCTAGCAGATATTGGATCGCAAGGAGTAGCTAGAGCTAGAGCTGCTATGAAAGAAGCTCCCGCTATTGTCCTTGATTATCGTGAAGTTGATAGCATAATGAAAGGCTTTCAATACGTTATGAATAATACAGCTATGGCTGCACCATACATGGGGCTTACAATTGGCTCAATGGCATTAGCAATACCTACTGGTGGTGCTGTTACTGCGCTTACAGGTAGTCTTGCATTAGGTCGAGGCATTGCTTTGGGTTCTAGCGTGTTACCTAACTCCATTATTTATGCAGGTCAAATTTGGAATGAAATGGAAGGCCCAAAAGGTGCTGGTCAATTTGTAGCAGCATCTGTAGGCGGTGTATCTGCTTCTGTAATTGAACGATTTGGCTTTTCAAAGATAATGCCTAAAACAACTTTGCTAACTAATAATGGTGTAGAAAAAGTAGCTAAGGCTTTAGTTAAAGAAAGAAATGTTTTAATTAGCCAAGGGTCTACTCTACCTAGGCTTAGCTTATCTCAAGCAAAGCAAGCTGTTAGTAAAGCGACTCGGCAAGCTCAAGCAACGTATGCTAAAACACTTGCTAAGTTAACCCCAGATGATATACGCCGTTTTTCAGCATTAGGTGTAGCAAAGGCAGTAGGCTCTTCTGCTCTTATAGAGGCTGGGACTGAGATTGCACAAGAGTCAATTCAAATGGCTACTGCCCAGGCTTTCTCTGAAAAACAATATGAGTTTGATAATGTCTTTAATCGGCTTATGAATGCTGGAATTGCTGGTGGTGCAATTGGTGGTACAATTGGTGGTGTAGCAAGAGGCCGCGCTGAAGTACGTGATTACTTGGCTAAGCAAGATCTTACAAATATCGGAGATCCTTCTCGACTTGATACAATTGCCCGTAAAAAAGTAGAAGACTTAGAATCAGGTAAAGAAGAAGCTAGTCGAAGTGTTTCTGATAATATTGATTTGATAGACAATCAACAAGCAAACGAAGCAGCTAACGAAAGACAAGCAGGAGCTGATGCAGTTATAGATGCAAGGTTAGAAGGAGCAGTTACTCCTGAAGAAGAACGTAAAATTGCAGAAAATGCTGTTGCAGAAATTCGGAATGAGAAAAAAGAAAATCGTTTTAGTAATCTAGCAGCAAAGTATGAACAAGGCAAAAGAGGGATTAAAAACTTTTTTACTGAAAATGAAAGCTTGTATGACTATGCTTCCTCAATTGCTACTGGTACTCTAAATTTACTTCGTTCAGCAGAGCGAGCTATGATACCTATGACTAGAGCTATTCTAGATTACGATATGATGGATGTTTTATCTCGTCTTGGAGGTTCTACTACAGGCAGATATTTTACAGGTGATAATGTTAAAGCATTTCAAGATAAAATGCTAGGTACATTGTCTTCTTTGCTTCCAAGAACAGAAATAATTAAGTTAATGCTTGGACCAAAAGCTAAGTCAAATACTAAAAATGCGTCAGAAGTATCTCGACGTATTCTTGAATTTGCTAGAAGCGGAGCGTTTAAGGCTTATCGAAATTATTTAGCAATTAAAGCAGTTAATGTAAATGCTACTTGGGATTCAGCTAAAGTTTTTAAAATTGATGATAAAGAAGTTTCCTATACTGAAGAAGAAGCTGCATTACTTTACAGAGTAAGCGAGATGTTTGAAGCCTCATTTAATTCTGCGTATCAAATAGCTAATGCGGAATTTCAAGCAGAAATATTAGCTGATCCTAATGAAAACGACAAGACACAGAGCTTACCTTATTCAGAAGATGCGTGGTATAATCAAGATAACTTTGATTGGAGAGCAGTTAAAAAGAATCCTACTAAGTTTAAAGCATTTCTTAAAAGAGTATTACCAGATGATACAGATGTAGATAAGATCTATCAAGATATTGTTCATAGAGGGGATTCTACTTTTGGGAGAGAGTTTTCGTTAGTAGGGGATACAGTTTGGACACCCTATTCGTTTAGTAGTGATGCGCTTTTATTATCGCAAGACCCTGAGTTTAATGAATTTAGAAGCAATAATTTATTTGAAACAATGTCTAGGATGAATAAAGAAGCGGCTAAATATGCTGCATCAACAAAATACTTTGGTCATCGTGGTAGAAAGCTAGATTTCTTATTTAATAGAATGAGAGAAAAAGCAATCTTGAATAATAACGATGGTCGAAACAGTCTTAAGCTAGAAGAAATTGAGCAAGCTGCTTGGTATGCTAAAGCAATGATTGATAGTATGCATGGTAATTTTAGGCGAATTGAAAACCCTAAGTTTGCAGCATTGACAAGCTATTTAACTAGTTGGTCAATGATGGCAGGCCTTACGTTAGCAACTATTTCTTCTATACCTGAAACAGCTATGGTATTCTTTAAAGTAAATGATGATGCATTGTTTAAACAAGCAGTAAATCGTTTTAATGAACAAGTAGCTTCGATATGGGATAATGCTGCGGAAGCCGAAGTTCAGGCAACTATTAAGAGCCTTGATCGCTCTGGCTTTAGTGATTTACAAAATGCAGTTATTGATAGGTTTGCAACTGGTGAACGGGATGTTTCATTCTTAAAGGCACATGAAGTATTCTTCAGAACAATTGGTATTACACAGTTTACACAATTCCAACGTAGATTAAATGCAGCCTTTGCAATTGATTATGTTACAAGTAATATTAAAACCTTAGCACTAGCTGAAACTAAACCTATGATAGATATTGATGGTGAAGTAATAAGCGAAGAATTAGATTTTAGTAAGCTTACAGAATATGAATTAAGAGTATTTAATCATCTTTCGGATTTAGGAATTGATGTTCAAGGTCTTTTAAATGCGTTTAAATTATCTGATGAGCTATATCGTGACAATCTATTTCAGTTAGAAGTTGCTGAACAAGATGGCGATACTGGTATGTCAAACAAAACAAAACGACAGCTAGCTATGGAGTCTATTATTAATAGGGTAGAATCTCTTTCCGAAGCAGAAAAAGAGTTATATAAAGATGTTTATGATCTTCAAGCTTATATTGATGATCAAATGGAAACAGCAATCTATAACTTTGTAAATGAAAGAGTGCAAAATCCAAATGCAACTAATCGGCCTTTGTTTTTTCAAGATCCGCATTATCAATTGTTAACGCAGTTTAATGGTTTTATATCTACCTTTACGGCTCAAGTAATACCACAGCTTTATCGCAATCAATTAGCTAAAGGCACAATGCAAGTTAAGTATGATACTTTTGCTTTGATTGTTATGCTAATGGTATTAGGTGGTGCAAGCCAGTATATTAAAGATAAATTGAAGTTTGGAAAGCCAACACCTTATCTAGACGGTCCCGGTTATATCCAACGTGCTTTATATTCTTCTGGTATACTTGGACAATATGAAAGAGTAGTAGACGCAGTTAAACCGTTGTATCCAGATAGAGATGATTCTCTAGCAAGAACATTCTTAGGTGAAGCTGGTCCTTCGGCTAGAAATATTTATAACCTTGGTAAAGGTATTAAACAGTTAACTGAAGGTAAGACTGAATCGGGACTTAATAGTATACTAAAAGATGTACCAATAGTAAGTACAATTAATCAAGGCCGTAGGGCAGTGATTGATACGGCTCATGGCAGAAGCCCAGAGTTTGAATTTACAAATCCATTGGATGATCTAATTAAATAATTAACTACGGGTGGCACTCCAAAGGTGTCACCCATACTAGGAGATTAATATGGGAAAGATTAATGCGTATGCAGAAGCACAACGCGAAAGAGATAAAGGCAATCTAGAAAGAGCTAATAAAATTGAGCAAGCAATTGCTGAAAAGAATGCCTTAATGAATCGTAATAAAGAGATGGCTGGCTTAGCTGAAACACAATTGGTTGCTCCAGGAGCGCAACCTGACTTGCCAGTACAACCAATTGATCCTGAACTAGCACCACAGAACTTAGCTGATGAGTCTGTAGAAATGCAAATGGCAAGTCAATTAACTAAAGCAAGACGCCTACCTACTGAGTCAGAAAAAATTCAGCAACAAATGCAAGAAACAGGTAGCATACAACCTTTTGTTGAAGCAATTACGCCAGTGCCTAAATACGATGTTGAAGGAAATCTATTACCTGCAGATGAAGAAACTACAGGTCTATTAGTTAAAGAAAACCTAGCACTAGGTTTACAAACACAGCCACAGCAAATTGATTTTAATTATGCTACTGGTGAAGAGTTTATGTCTCAAATTTCAGGAGGCACTAAAAATCTTTCTCCCTATAATGCAGTTTCAGATGTAGGTTTGCGGTTAACTGATTCGCTTAACGCAGAACTAACAATCCCTGATGTAAGACAAGATCCTGACGGTCAAGACTTTTTAAATCTTATGACTACACTAGGTTTAGTAGATCCTGACTCACAAAAATTTACCCGTAAAGCAGGTAATGTTATTGCTATGCAGTTGGTAGAAAGCTTTATTCAAGAACAAAATGTTAAAGATAAAGCATTACTAAATAACGAAGACCCTGCTAATTCACATTTAAATCCAGGGCTTTTAAATCTTGACTTCGATGAGGAAGCTCCGCTTAGCTATGAACAAATTACTCCGCTTATGGAAGGTACTTTATTAAACCCTGAATATCAAAGAACATCACTAGCATCTGGAATTGTTGATAAGGTTTCTGATAATCCTAATCGAATTGGAGATGCTCTAGCAGGTTTTGGAGGCGCATCAACACAGTTACTTACTCCTAAAACAAAAGCATATTTAGATACAGTTGCCTGGCAAGCAATACAAGGTCTTGGTTTTGTAAAAGAAACTACTGTAAATGGAAAAACATTTTATGAAATGTCGCAAGATGCGATTACCTATTACGAGAATACTAGACCTTTAATGAATGATATTAACCCATTAAAAGTCATATTACCGCAGCTAACACCTAGCGTAGAAAGTATTAATATTACTGCAGCTAATGCTTTAGGCTTTAATAGAATTGGAAATGCTTCAATTAAAAATATTAGAGCAAGAGATGATAGTATTCAAATGCAAGTAGTAGATATGATAGGTAAAATGGGTAATCGAATTAATCCAAATAATCTTTCTATCTTTGGGCATATTGTTACTAATGTTTTGAATTATCGTTATGATGGTAAAAGAATTATTCTTAGTAAACAAAATCCGCTTGCAGAAAGAGGATCAATGGTGCGAACAAGGTCAGGTAAAAGTTTCCCTGCATTTTATTCTAATAGTCCTTTGGCAAAGACAGTAGGACTAGATAAGAGTAAATGGGATAAAGCATTTGATAACGCAATTAATGTAGAAGGTAAATCAGAAGCAGATGCTGCAGACCAGGCTGATGCAGTTATGATTATGCGTGCTAAAGTAATCGCAATGGATTATGAAATGGCTAAAAATTTTAGTAATAAAGTATTTTATTATAACGCATTTTATGCTACCTCTAATGGTCGTTTTTTCTATCGTCAGACAGTAATGAATCCACAAAATAATAAGTGGATGCGTGGTCTCTTAGCTAATCCTAAACGAAATCTTATTGATTTAAGTAAATTAGATTTAGCCAGTGATAAAATGACTAAATGGGCTTATAATATTGGTCGAGCAATTCTTCCTGTATCTGAATATAAAAGCAAAACAGCTAAAGCAGATCGGGTAGGGTTTAATCAAGTTGTTAATCCAACACAAAAAATATTAAGCGAAGGTGCTTCTAACCCAATCTATCGCAATTGGGTAAATAAGGGTCGCATTATTGCTATCCTTGCTAAACATGATATGGCAATACCAATTATGGATAGCGCTTTAATTGAACAATATAATGAGCTTATTAATGAACTCACTGATCCTGAAGAATGGGGACTAGTTAGCCAAGCATATCTTGATGTTTATAATTATGATATTGCTAAGAAAAATAAAGCTAAGCAAGGTTCAATTCAACAGTTAGGCACAATGCAAGTTGGCGTAAAGATATTACCTAAGTCAGCAGATAACGAAAGAGTTAATCAGTTAAAAGAGCTATTAAAAGCAGCAGAAGAAAATAATGATGCTGAAGCTGCTGAACTTGCTAAGGCAGATATTTTTAAAGAGCTTCAGACTTATATGGTTCCATTTGAAGATAACCGAACTACAACTTTTGAAGCAACTGTATTAGCTAAGCCTGATGGTAAACAATCTGGACCTTCAATTCAGGCAGTTCAAAACAGAGATATTTCAATTGCAAAGCGTACAGGTTTTATTTATCAAAGCCAGGATAATGTAATCCCAGAAGGTGATATTCGTTCTTTATTCTTTGAAAGATTTGCAGAACAATCACAATCAATCTTTAAAACTAATGATCATAAACGTGGTTATTGGACTGATATTCTTTCAATGATGTCACAAGATCCTGCGGAAATTGATGGCTTAGTTAAGACATTATCTCGAACACCTTTAATGGAATATACCTACGGCAAGTATGAGTTCTTTAATCAAGGACATATTATGAATTTCCTTAGAACTCCTTTTGGTCAACGGATGATGGATGCAGCTAAGTCTTCAGACATTCAGGGTTATGCTGCAACTGAAAATGATCCTTCAGGTTATCGTGAGCTAGTTAATGATTTTAACTTAATAATCGGAAACTCTTTACTACGAACTATGGATATTGAGCATCAGGCTTTCCTTCAAAACTTAGGACTTGCTTGGTCAATGATGGCAAGCGAATCTGCAAGGTTTAAAGGACCGTTAGGTGATACTGTATATATGGGCTCCCGTATGAGGGCAAAGACAGGTGCAACGATAAATATTCCTTTTGCAAGGGGTAGACTAGGCGTTGACTTGACAACTTCTATTTCGACAGGAAGCGCAAGACCGGCTAAAAGGAATAAAGCGTTTAATGATATAACGCTTAAATTTTCGGTTGCAGACCCATTACCTTATGGTAAAGAGGTTGCTAACCAAATGCCAGTTCTTACAGTTCAAGTAGCAGATGCTGCTGTTATGGCTAATGCTATTTATAGAGTTAATAAGCCGCGAGGGGATGCCCCAGCTTGGGGATTGTTTATCCATGACTCGATTATAAGTGATTCTTTAAGCATTACAGATTATATGCGTGCATATAATAATTCTATGCAACAATTGCTTGTACCAGGAGGAAAACAATTTTGGTCAATTGCAAAAGAAACTAAAGAAGCTTTTGAAGAAGGATTATCTAGATTTAAAAAAAAATTAGAAAGTCAACAAGCAAAAGGTGAGACTATACTTTTGTCTAATGAAGAAGATAATAAGTATAGATCGATGGTAGATTACCTAACTAGAGTTAATAATTACGAAAACAAAGGTGATAAAGAAAAGCGATTGTTAGGCCGAGTAATGAGTATGGGCTATCAATTTAACTTAAAGTCACAATATTTAAGTCCAGTTCAGGTATTTAATATTCACAAAGCAGTAAGGGAATACATGGAATTAAATTCACATTGGGCTAACTGGGTTCGCAGTCAAAAGTCTAGAGATAAAGAATTTACTGCATCACTAGCAGAGGAGCTAATGAATTTACTATGAGTAAGAAAAATTATAATGCAATGGCGTTACGCGGTATTGCGATTGATGACATGGAATTCGTAAAACAATTCGGTTTAGATCCAGCAGTAGCGTACACACCAGAGCTTAATACTACATTGCTTAATCGTATGTATGATTTAAACGTTTCTTCTTTGCAATCTGAATCAGGCCTAGCAGAGAAAGATGCTCGGCGGGAAGCAGGGCGTATGCGAGCAAATGCTAAACGAGAAATTGAAAGCTTACTAAAATAAAAATACCCCACAGGGAATCCGTAATGGAAACCTTGTGGGGTTTTTTTTTATTTAACAAAAGAAGTAAGTAGAATCAGCAACATCTTTAATAGATAGCTTACCGATAGTAGGTACTACTCCTTCAAAGCCCTTACCAAAGGGTATTGTATCATAAAAGTTTTCTTTGTCGTAGATACTAACAAACTTTTGTCTTGTCTTGACCATAAGATCTTCTACGTTACCAGCGTGAGCGCTATACGAGTCATGCACAGCAGCAAAGTCATCTTCCCAGTCTGCTATAACAAGAGCCATATGGCTAGCATCCATACTATGAACAAAGTTAGGGCTGATACCGCACATAAAGCCTCTACGATCAGGGATGTCTGTATGCTCCCTAATAACGTGCTTGAAGCGGATCTCTCCGTTAGGCGTATTAAAGCCATAACAGTCTACCTTAACAGGTCTGGTACGATAACATTCATATATTACAGGAAAGCCTGAAGGAGTAGTCCATTCGATCCCCTTACCTCTATCAGTACCATACTGCTTATACCAGTTAGTAATCTCTTGATCAGCTAACCGCTGCAAATACTTCATAGTATCTAAAGGACCGGGGCAAACTTCCTGGATAGCCCTAATAACCTGATTACTTAGCTCATCGCAATCCCAGGTAGAAATGTTGTAGTCATTAGTAAAGCCGTACTGATAACAGTCGCTATACATAGACTCAGACATTTTCTTTTGACCACAGCTATAAGCACGAGTCATGGCTGCACGTTTAGCAATGCCCTTACGGATATGCTTCATCGGG
>Ga0070746_10002631_pt1 | contig 10680 bp, 14 predicted proteins | sample VirMetDEL_Mar_21_FD_77016 | JGI IMG/M metagenome (GOLD analysis project Ga0070746, IMG submission 77016) | Aqueous microbial communities from the Delaware River and Bay under freshwater to marine salinity gradient to study organic matter... | ecosystem: Environmental > Aquatic > Marine >... | reverse complement strand
TATGTAAACCAGCTTCAGGGTTAGTTGTACCTAAACCAACATTACCTCCATCTTCAATATAAAAGACAGATGTACCATCATCTTGGAAATCTGCAATTGGTTGCGAACCTGTTTGATTTGCTACTAAAGCAGGACCGGTGCCGTCATTATCAACCCTAAAAGCAGATGTAGCTGTGACTGTCGTGTTCAATGTAGTACATGCTCCATGCACTGTTAGATTACCAGCAACAGTTATGTTATCATTTATACAAACTGAATTAGTAAATGTAGCTAAAGAAGATGTTAAACATAACCTATCAGCACCTCCGGTATTAAAACGTAACTGATCAGATCCTGGTCGCCACATTCCTGTATTAGTATCTCCTGTGAAACTATAAGAAGGTGCTGATACAGATCCATCTCCTGCTAATACAAGGGGGGTCGAAAGACTAGTAGTAACTGATACAGCGCTAGGTAAGCCAATTTGTATTTGATTATTACTAACAGTTGTATCTACTTCGTTAGATGTACCTGCAAATGTTAATGTATCTGTTCCTATTGTAACCGTATCGTTTGAACCACTATCAGCGGCAATAGTTAAGTCTGTAGGTATTGAGGATGTACTTACATTAGAAATACGTCCATCCTCTAATACTGTAATAACTGGTATTACTGTTGTACTACCATATGAATTAGCAGTGACCCCTGTAGCAGATAATCCTAAACCTGTTATAGTATTACCTTCAGCAGCTGCTAAACTCGAACCAGTCAAAGAAGGGGTTGTTGTATTTAAAGCTAATGACTGTACATAATTACCTGTTGTGTCTGTAGCAAGTGCGACACTATTAGCTTGTATAGTTGCTGTTAATGTTTTTGTTCCACCTAATGTATCTAATGCAACAGATCCCCCTAAGTCACCTCCTAATGCTATTGTAGCACCTGTTGTAACTCCTGCTCCAGCCGCTCCACTTAGAGATGTAGCACTTAAACTATTGGCTGTAAACCCTCCACTGGTGTGAGTATTCTTGTACAGTTCTATTTTCTCACCACCATTAGTAGTTATAAATCTCTGATATACATTACTACCTTCTTTGATTTCTAGAGCAGCTCCTGCATTATCAGGTATTAAAATATCACTTGAACTAGAAAAAGTTAAGTTACCATTTAAATCAATATCATCATTAAAATCAATTGTAGAACCACTAGTCTTAGAATTAAATGCATCGGCATATACTGTACCAGTAGCACTAATATTACCAGAGACAGTGAGGTTCTCATTAGGGACTGTAGTACCTATACCAACATTACCTGAATCAGTAACACTAAGTATATTACCAGCACCGGTTGCAAGTTTGAGCGCATAGTGAGAAGCAGATGAGCTACTGTTTTCAATAAGTAAGCCATTAACGTTATTGAGATTAGCACCAGCGCTATTAGCTGCAGTCTTTACATGTAGTTTAGATAAAGCAGAGTCACTATATGATGAGCCGTTTAATAATGTATCTCCTTTAACCTTAAGTCCGTCGTTTATATAGAAATTTTTAGTAGCCATTAAGTTTCACTTTCCACTTACATTATTATTTATAAAAAAAAGACCCGGATTACCGGGTCTCTTAATTGTTATTTTAATAATATTATGTATTGGTTAACTGAGTTACAGAGGTTGTTACAGCTGCTGAACCACTATTACAGGCATTTGTAGCAATAACTTGTAAGTTTGAACCACTTATACGAGCTGTATAAGTAACGCAAATAGATGAACCTGTAGATATATTACCATATTCTGTATGATGAGCAGCTGAACTATCATGTATTACTAGTAACTCAGCCAGTTCATATTGAGCGCTATTTACCTCTGATTGTATAACCATCTTACCTGATCTATAATCAGCATGCGGAAAAGATAATACAACAGCACTAGATGACTGAGTAACTGAGGTACATATAGAATGATAACCACTTGTATTATTAGCGAACTTGACAGAAGTACTAGTCGATGTAGGCTCTACTACTAATGGATTAGTTTGGCCAGTACCTATTGTTACTATAGAAGATGTATCGGTAATTTGACTATCTGCAATAGTATTACCATCTGACCATTTAGTAAGTCTATTAGCAGTACCAGAAGTATTATTATTATCAATTAATGAATTCTCCCATACTCTAGAATCAATCTCATCAGTAACTAAAGAGGATCCATTATATACTACTACACTATCATCCGTACCTGCAGCTATATTTGGTGTATTAATTGTTTGACCGTTTATATTAATAATATCACCTGAAGCATTACCTAGGTTAACTGCACCTCGTAATGTAGTTGCTCCGTCAACAAATAAAGTATTATTACCCGATATTGTACTAGAGACGGTTAATGTACCGTCTAGATCTACATTATCATTAAAGTCAATAGTACTACCGCCTGTCTTTGATTCAAACGCATCAGCGTAGATAGTGCTAGCAGAGCTAATGGTACCAGTAACTGTAAGATTAGTACCAATATAAATATCTTTATGGAATTCAATCTTTTCAGATCCGTTAGTAGTTATAAATCTTTGATATAAATCTGTACTTTGTTTAATTTCTAAAGCTGCTCCGAAATTATCAGGAATTAAAATATCTCTACTAGCTCCGCTAAATGTAAGATCCCCAACAATCTCTAAAGCAGAGCTCGGAGTTGATGTTCCTATACCAATATTACCACTCGATAAAACAGTAAGTAAGGGAACTTTATTACCATCAGTTATATGATATCCAGCTGTTCCTCCAATCAGACCTATTTCGAATTCATCTGTACCATTAGTTTGGTATCTTAATCTACCAGCATCATTGGAAGAATTTCTATCAATATCAACAAACAAATCTCCATCACCATCAAAATGTATATTCTCTCCATTTTCGAGATTTATCTCAACCCTTGTAGTTGCATTATAAGTACTAGTATTAACACCAATCCTACCCATGTAAACATCAGCAAAGTTCGCTACTACAGGCTTTCCTGAGCCAGAATCATTATCGGATAATATATCAGTAGTAACATCTTCAAAGAAAACATATGGCTTGTTACCTCCTGCAAATGTTACATCTCTTATAAGACCAGTATACTTAGTACCGGAGTCTGCATATTCCCCGTAGAACCCTATATCCTTAGTATCCGCGGAGGTGTTTCCATTAGCAAGCTTAATAACTGGATCCTCAATAAGTACAGTAGTTACATCCTGGGTTACGGTAGTACCATTAACAGTAAAGTCCCCTGTAACAGTCAAATCATTACCTATAGTGACGTCATTAGGTAAACCTATAGTAATAGTATTATTAGACGCTACAGTAGTAATCTCGTTAGATGTACCGAATATACTCAGGCGCTCAGATAATAAATCAACATCACCTAAACCAGTTCCAGCTTCAGTACTAAGCGCTGTAGCAACAGTTACTTCGGTAACTGATGTTAATCTACCTTGAGTATCTACAATAAAGGTAGGAATTGCAGATTGAGAACCATAAGTACCAGCGCTAACACCAGTATCAGTTAAGTCTAAACTATTACTATCGATTTCAAAACTATTAGATAAACTTAGGCTGAATTGTAAGTTATTATCAGAAACCGCAATTTTGACTCCAGAAACAGCTTCGAAATTAAGAGTATTCTGACCACTAAGAGGGTCATTACTACCAGATCCTAATGCACCAGAAGAAGATATATTAAATAATTTACCGTAATATGTTGATGCAGAAACACTTCCTCGAAGGGCGTTTATATTCTCTCCTACATATAAACCATTTTTTACACGAAAGTCAGTATTAGTAGCCATATTATAAATATTTATTTACAACTACTCGCAAAAACTAAAATAATTTATAATATTCCATCTAAACTCCTTTTTTAATATATCTATTACTGACTCATCGTCTATATCTTTTAAAAATAACTGATATGTAGTTATATCATCTGCTTCATAATATGTTTCACCGTAACCAACTCCTAGGTATAAATCAGCTCCTTCTGACCAATATGATACCTTTACTATATAGTCATTATCAGTATGACCACAAAATATACTTCTAGGGTAATCATATACTTTGGAAAGCTCAACTATAGTCAAATCTCTGGAGCTCCTGTTATAAGAAAATTTTTTTCTTATATAATTATCCCAGTAATTTTCTGACCAATGATCATTCATTTTAAGTATGCGGTCTTACAGTGAATTACTTTAATCTGAGGGTCAACATATATAGGTATATTATTATCCTTACAGTCAAGACAAAAAGACACATCTTCCATACAAAAATCTTCACACGATTGTATTTCTATATATCTAGGTTCAAACCAAGGATATTTAAGTTGCTCAAATACTCCTTTTTTAATTAATAGAAAACCAAAACCTACATAAGAGACTTTAAAAATAGAATCTTTATTTTTTAAATCTTCTTTAGATAGAAAATGAAAGTAACCGTTACGAGCAAAAAACTCTTCATCCCAATCCTCTACAACTGCGTAGTTCTCCCCCGAGGCCATTAAATAAAGACCAGAAATCATATCTTTATCCGCTTTAAATAACCTCTCAATATCTTTAATATTAAAAATTATATCATCATCTATCCACAAAATATGAGTATATTCACCTTCATCAAATGGTTTCTGGTCTTTACCTTTCGAAGGTTCTCCTAACAAACACATATTCCTAGTTTCATATATGTTTCTTGAATAAGTAGAACTAAATTTATATTGTATACCCTGTTTGTGAAAATGTCTTAATAGATTACTTACACAGGTTATTGTCTTACTACTAAACCTTGTCCCTGGCATACATATCATAACATTATACATAAACAATATCTTTCCGTTTTATGCTCACACTAGGGTCAATTAATAAATTAACATTAGCTTCTTTTTGTATACGTTTACAGATATCAATATCCGTAAATGTTTGCTCTTTTTTATTTCGGGATTTCCAAGGTCTAAACCACGGGTATGATAACTTCTCTATAACACCATACTTTACTATGACCATATCAAATTCTAGGTATTCAGCTAACTCAAAGTCATTCTGTTTTTTATTTGTTAATTTATATCTACTATCTACCTTAGCAGATAAAAAATTTAAATCATTAGAGTATATATTATTATATAATTTAATAAAATTATTGTTATTAAATAAAATACTACCACTCAGAAAAACTATATATTCATAATTACATTGACCTTGGAATGGATTTTGATTACTACCCTGTAGTATACTACCCTTGAGGGCCTTTTGTTTAGCATAAAATGCATTGCAGCTATCCCCGGTAGATATATTATATGGTATTTCTTTCTTGTTGAGAGTAGTAGATAAGTTAACCCAGGACTTGAGGAATTCAGGAGTGTAATTTAAATCATAGAAACAAAAAATAAACTTCATACGATCAACTCTTTAAGTTTATTTTGAATATACTTAATTTTCTCTTCTATTTCATATCTACTAGCTCGAGGATCACTACCGAAAGCATCAGGGATAAGAATATCTAGGTGATCAATAGCGTCTATAACGCCTTGACGATATAAGGAATATCTTTTCTTAGGTTTCTTAGATGCCATATATAATATTTACAATGGCGTTTTAGGAAACAACTATTTTTTAAACTTCTGATCCGAGCTGATTGCAAAATTAGCTTTGCTAAATTCAAGTCTATCAACAAACTTGATTGCATTTCCTGTTTGGTCTATAGCAACATAACCCTCAGGCTCTGTAACAACAAGGTCTCCTTCGGCATTAAATAAATAATGCTTCATACTTACCCCCTTCATAATATTATTATACTTTTGTATAAATATATCTTTACCTTGCTTAATTAATATTTGTAATCTAAGAATATTTACAATATCTTGTTTACCAGCTTCTACTAAGCTCAACATCTGTGCTTTTGCTTCTGTTGCTTTAGCTTTACCTTTCTCACTCTTGAGGGACTCAATTTTACGATCTAGTCTACCTTCAACCCATTCTACGAACTGCTGAAATGATACGTCAATATCTTTAAGAAATTCCCCTTGTCTTATTTCTGTATTAATATATGTATTCAAACCTAAGTAAATACGATCATCAATACTATCGAAATTAATTTCTTCTACTAGTTCAGATGACTTAGATATTAAACTATTAACTAAAACAGTTTCCTCATCCGTTAAAGTTATATAACCAGAATCATTTTCAAAATATGCATCCTTAACATAAACTTTAGGGCCTGGGTCTAGAGTACTTACATCGACTCCAAATTTTTTCGTACTAAATCTTATCTTACCTTCTTCATCTTTCTGCATTTCATATTCAGTATGAAACACAACTCCTATATTAGAATTTAAAATATCCTGACCTTCTTTACTATTTACAGGTACTGCGTATACAATTGTATTAGGTTTGAATGTAACATGCTCTTCTCCGTCAATAGAAGATGTATCTTTTATCTCATTATCAAATAAAAAGTCTCCTTGATATACACCATTGAAGTTAGAATCTTTAAAATGTACAAATGTTTGTACTAGCTTATCAATTAATCCAGCTGATGCAGCATGATTTGTTTTTATATCCTTAATACTGTAATTTATCTTCGGGTCTGTATTGAATACAGACTTACTACCAACAAAGAATTTACCATCAAGATCTCTACCAACGACAACAGCTGGTGCACCGTCATACTTAACTGTCGCGTTCACTGCCTTGTCAGTGTTACTATCTAAAATCTCAGAGAGAGAACTCAGATAATTAATAGCCCTTTGAGATCCTTCTCTCTTATTAGTAAGTACAAGCTCTTCTAAGTGAGTTAAATGCTTATTAGGGCCTGCGTCTTCATAAAGCTTGAAGTATTGCTCAAAAAGTATCATATATTATTATTTATTACTTTTTACGCATTATCTCGACTTTAAAATCATATGTATTATGAGATACACTCTCATCACATAGCCCCTCATTTATGCAATATTTTATAATCTTATCAGGTATTGTTTGATCTTCTATACATTTATTGTCATCATAGATTATAAACATATTAGGCATAATTTGTACTCTAAAGCCAAAAACAAAAATGTCATAAAATGAATCCTCCATAATAAATAATTATATGCTAAGCTTTAAAGATTTCTACGAAAATATTACAGTACCTGTTTATCAAGAAGAAGAATATCTCGGTACTCTTAAGTTTGAAATTATAGATGAAGATGTTTTCGAGGAAGCAGAGTATAGAGGACGTAAGGTTAAGTTGAATAAACCTATGAGAGGTGATGTCAAAAAGTTTAAAGTTTATGTAAAAGACCCTAAGACTGGAAATGTAAGAAAAGTAAACTTCGGGCACGGTGGAACAAGCGCGAAACGTAGAGGCGAAAAAACGATGCGTATAAAAAAGTCCAACCCCAAACGACGTAAGTCATTCAGGGCTAGACACAATTGTGATAATCCAGGACCTAAGACTAAAGCTCGTTATTGGTCCTGTCGTATGTGGTAATTAAATTTTTTGAGTATTACCAGAAAGCTTAGCAAGAGGCATTATAGATGTCCTCAATGCCTTGATACCGTGATTACCACCTCTAGAAGGATTATATCTACCATACAAAACCGCGTCATACTCTCCTTCAGGTGCTTCTCCGTTGTATGATATATGCGACGCTTCAAACTCGTATGTATTATTTCCTACTTTATTTAATTTCACATTACCTTGTAACAATAACGTAACGTTATTATAACCAAACGGTTTACCGTAATCAGGTCCGTAAATAGATAACATTTTTAAATTACTATCTTTAATGGGTCTATAAATCGATGCACCAGCTGGTATACCGTTAGGGAATAACTTAGCGATTTTTTTAACGAAAGACTTGACCTCGGGGTGGTTATAAATTAACTCTCCAGACTTCAAAGAAGTTCCACCATACTGTTGAAAGTGCTTAGCGGTAGTTCCTTTTTTGTGAGATATAAATACTACTGGGTCTCCGTTTAGTGTTAAGTGAAAATCACTCTTAGGAGTGCCAATAGTAGTTTCAATACCGTTAACTTTATATTTTTTCTTATTAATTTTAATAGTAGCGAACTCTTTACCTTCGGTACTTAATATATCTTGAATCTGATTAGAAATAGAATCAAGTATCATAGATTCATCTCTAACCCCAAATCCCTTACCCTTACCTAAAGTAACCGGGTATTCAGTGCCGTCGGTATCTCTAACAATATATGTATCAAGCTGACTAGAAGTAGAACCAGGTTCATAAGGTTTAACGATTTTTATAATCTCTAAGCCAGCGCTTTGAATGTCTCGTGGGAACTGCTCAGAATCATACCCATCAAGCGGTTGTAATCTTACATCTTTACTAGAACCACCTAAAGATAGTTTAGAATTAGTATTAGCTATTTTACTACCCAGAGATGCTCTAGATAATCGCTCTATAAAAAATCTCTCAAACTTACTCATCGGTTGCACCATCTTTCTTTCAGCCATGTACTCAAGTCATTTTCACCTAATATTTCTTTATTAAACATATGATCGTATGATCTTATGATTATATCATTTAATTTACCAATATAGTCTGAATCTCTTAAATTCTTAAAAGCTAAATTCTCTACAGAAAACTCACCCTTACTAGATAAACCATCTCTACGCATCTTCATAATACGTTTCTTAAGATTCTTAGCTCTTTTGTTAACTAATGCAAGTTCTTTCTCATCACTCAACTCAGCAATTATCTCACTCAATGATCTTATTTCTTTTTTATATTCCTCAGACTTACGTACAACGTCTCTATGATCTATTTCAGGTTTATCATAAACAGGTTTTTAATCCATTTATTATCTTGTATGCTGAATAAACCAGATGCAGTATGTGGTTCATGAATATCTTGAAAATATAACTCAACTTCATGCCCATTGAGATTTATATCATGCTTTATGTTCCAAATAAAGCGCTTACCATCTAAAGCCCTTTTGACTAAATCTTCATCCTTGTTAATATCAGCAAAGTCTAATAGTATATGGATGTCAAGATCAGATTTCTCTGAGTAGTTATAATTAGCTATAGAGCCAGTTAGTTGTATGTCTTCGATGATATCTTCATCTATATGCTCATCCTCTTTTAAAAAATCACTAACAATCTTAACAATTGCCATTCTAATTGACTCATCAAAAGCTTCCCCATCCCAAAAATTAGGATGAAGAGTTTTATTATAATAAGTTCTACCCTCGAAGAATTTTAAAAAATTACGTATTTTATTCATACTATAAACCTAATGTACGTGGGTCAGTAGCGATATATATTTTAGTATGCTCTTTTTCGTCAGGCTCTCCTTCTCGATCTACCTCATACTTTATATACTGTAAAACAGAGCGAACATAATCAGCTGCTTTTGTAATTTTAGCTTCTGCCCAATCTTCTAAAGGGAAGTTATCTTCTAGCATATCATGTAGCATCTTCGCATTTTCAGCAATGTTATATAAGTCACTCTTTGCCATACGAGACTCATGATTATCTTTATTACCATCTTGTGGTTCCTCCCCATGGGAACATGCATCACAAGCCTCTAATAATTCATTTAATATTTTATCAGTCTTCATATACAAACCTACTTAAGCTATCTATTTCATTATCTACAGCTGCAGATATATCTGTTTGAAAAAATTCATCTTGAGTCATTTCTTTATTACAATTAGACTCACCTGGTTCAGATATATTAATATCAATATACTCTTCTGTTTTAGTATTATATTTTATGTAATATGTATTTTCGTCTTTAGCGGTAAACTCTAATGTTATTTCTCCACTCTCTTCATCTATATCAACTGCATGTACTTTAGAGGCTATCTGAGGTATATATTCTAACTTATCATTATAATAATCAGCATATTCAGATATAGTAATCCCAGCTTCTTTTAATGCTTTAGATATTGCTTTACGTTTTTTAAGAAGATATTTGTCTGTTTTATCCTTGTCCCCATCATTATCTATATCACCGTCTTCTTTACCTACATGATCCAAACCTTCTTCTACAACATTATTATCCTTCTCCTCCTCTTGTACATTTATATATCTACGTACTTGATTGGATATATCCTGCGGTGTCGCTATTTTTTGTTTATTGACTTTATCTAATAAAGATCCAATATCATGTAAATCATTAGTATCATATGCTGACATATAATTATTTATTATACTTTTAGCATTTTACTAATAAATAATTATGTGACTAATGAATTTGATAAATTATATAGTAATATTATATCTGAAGAAAATAAAGGACTATGGTATAATATAAGAAAAAAGAAGGGAAACCCGTCTAGTAAGTGGAAAAATGATCCTAAATATAGGAAGCAGATGAAGAAACAAGCTAAAAAAATATCTGCGAAAGAAGGAGTACATGATCCAGTTCGACCAGGTATACTTAAAAAACAAATAAAAGGAAAGATAACCTGCTCTAAAGCCAGGTCTTTAAAGTCAAAACAAAAGAATAAGGGTAATAATACTGCGAAAGCAGCTCAAAGATTTATAAACTACCATTGCTGATATGAAATTTAACGAATTATATAAAATTATTGAAAAACAAACTAAAGCAACATGTTGCGGAAGATGTGGCAGAGTACATGTCAAAGGTACTAAATGTAAAAGACCTTACCTAACAGGTAAGAAACATTGTAAATATAATTAAACAAGCTCTACTTGTTTTTCGTATTTATAGTTATTATATTT
>Ga0070746_10002630_pt1 | contig 10681 bp, 13 predicted proteins | sample VirMetDEL_Mar_21_FD_77016 | JGI IMG/M metagenome (GOLD analysis project Ga0070746, IMG submission 77016) | Aqueous microbial communities from the Delaware River and Bay under freshwater to marine salinity gradient to study organic matter... | ecosystem: Environmental > Aquatic > Marine >... | reverse complement strand
ATCAAACCTATAGATAAAGATGTTACCACTACGGTAATACTCACGGAAGTATTGATCTTTAAGGTTTTGAAGGTTAATACGCTTGAAGAACTGATTAAAGAACTCCCGACTCTTTTTCGTGCCACCCTCTAAGTAAATCTCTGTGTTTGCGAACTCAGACATAACGTCCACAGCATTTCTGAACACTGATACGTTAGCGTAAGCCTTTTGACATAACTCAATACCCTCACGAACATTTACGCCATCAGCAGCATACTCATAAGGGAGCATACCCTTACGAATACTAGAAAACCTATCAATAGTATTCCTTAAGGCTGCGGAGTTGACTCTAGCTGAACCTGAAGTTCCCGCAGTATTGACTCTAGCTGTAGAAACCTTTTTATACGAAGCGTCAGAGGTGTAAAATGATTCGCCTAGTAATTCAGGCACATATTCTTCTTGAGAAGCTTGGCTCATAGCTAAATCTCCCAAGTTGTTGTTCTTGTTGAACTTATTCCAATAATCTGATCGTTTCGTATACTTCCTAGCCATTGCATTATTATATTACACAAAAAGTAACTTTCTAACTTTTAAAAGTTAAGAAATAAACATTGGGGTGAATGTTTCTGTTATATCAGAGCCTTTATCGTCTAACATATCAAAATATACATTCATACCCCAGTTACCTAAGACTAAGGCTGAATAGGAGTCTTTTCGGGCTTTATCAGCGCCTCGCTGTTTGCGAAGGTTAGGAGGTAAATCAAAACTTTGTGTTCCTTGAGGCGAAGTGGTAACTTGCACTAAGGCGCATTGAACTTTTATAAGATCCATCATATCTCTTTGATGCTCTACAAAGTCAATCATTTTTGCGGCTTTGTTTTTTTCTTCAGCATCTTGATTTCTCAAAAACTTTAATTTCTCAATAGGGATGTTAGCTTTTCTTTGCATGTTGTAGTTGTCATCCATAGCGGACCCAGCAAAGTATAACCTTTTATGATCAAAAGCGGCTTGCAAGCTTTCATTAGCAAAACGAATCCATGTAGAGCTAGGCTTTCTTAAAAACACAAATTTTCTAGATTTTTTATCTATTGACCGCTTCAACTGTCTAATACCTTTAGGATAATCTTTAGGGTTATCTAAATCAGCCTCTACTGTATCTATTTTTAAATTTAATTTTTTAAATATACCGCTTTCCTTACAAGCGCTCAAAAATTGCACACCTCCGTTGTAGTCACCCACCACCATCTCAATATTGAAGTGAGTCAACAGATAAGCCATATATCGAATGTGTGTTTGCAGGTTAGACCCAGAAACAGCATAGCTATGCACTACAACGCCTTTTCGCGTCTCTGGGTGCATCTTTATCAAAAGTATAGCAAAATCGTCTGAGCTTTCACTCTCGGACCAAGAAGGGTCAAATGCGAGGATATATTTGGAGCTGGGATCACCAACAACCTCAACACACTGCCCTTCACCATCAGGAAGAGTACATGCAGCCATTTTACTAACTTTGAAGTATCCAGAACTATCATCAGTGAATACAGCGCCAAACTCTCGATCAAACTGAGATTGACTCATTGTTGATTTGGATTGGTTAATCAAATTTTGATCATATAGCTGTGGAGGCGCACAATCATAGCTAAAATGCATAATAACCCTATGAGCACCATCTTGTTTATTCTCATTGATGATTAAAGACTCATATTGTTGATAAAGCTTAAATAAATACTCAAACTTGTAGGATGCGGATGATAAACCAATAATTTTGTTGTTTGGCCATTTAGTCCTTTCGTCTTCGGTCATTTCCCCTTCCGCGATCATCTGAGTTTCTAGATCATAGATCTCTTGCCTCTCTGTAGGGTTCTCAACAACAGAAAGGAACGGCATAATAACCTCATTGAAGATTTTCTCAGGCATAAGGAGAAGCTCGTCAATAATCATACGTTGGAAACGGAAACCACGAAGTTTCTCACCATCACCAAGAGGCAAAGCAAGAATTTTACTTCTGCCTATCTCCATAACCCATTCATCATTCATTTTAGATGTTCTGGTTATGCATTGAGATAAGAACTCAGCTTTGGGGCTTTTAGCGATATCCTCAATCTTTTTAAAGATCATCTTGGACTGACGGAACGATTTAGATATGATTCCAATCTGCACACCTTGATTCATTATAGCATCTAGGATGGCAAACACAGCAGTAGAGAATGATTTACTCATACCTCGACTCCATATACCTAAAAAGTAATCCGTCTCCATCATTGACTTAATAGCCATATGCTGAAACGGAAACAACTTAACACCTGTGAATAACTCACAAGTAAAAGATGGATTATCTCTTAAGAATTTATAAAGTAAAAGCCTAGCTTCTCCTTCTTCGATGTAACCTTCTCTGGAAAGTACTTCTTGGTTTACTTCTTTGAACTTCTTGTACAGGTTCTGGTTGCCTTCTATCCAAGCCATTTTTTTCTAATTCTTTTTCCCAAAAATATTGCAAGTCAACATTCCACAGCTTCTTGCCACAGCAGAGGATCTTGGGTATTAATGCCTCACTGTCTTTTCTCGATCCACTAAACACAAATTGACAACAATCACTAAACTGTGCCTCAATAGATCTCATTCTGCTAAATACAAAACCCATATTGAATTTCTTATAAGCAGCACTATTTGTTTTATAAATTTTATTATAATCAGCCTCAACAACAATAAATAAAAAACACCCCAAACTTTTACATCTTTCTATCTCCCGAATAAACCTAGCATAACCATTAGTAACAGTAGCAGCAAAATCTTGGAATGACTTTCTTTCTGCATGAGTATGAGTATAGTTTTTTGGGGGTAGTGTATAATCACCAAAGTCTAATTTAAAAACATAAGGATTTTTAAAATTTAAAGGCTTGTTCTCTCTCGTGTCTATCCAAACCTCTTGATCACTGTAATCTTCAAAAAATTCTTTACATATATTATCTCCATAAGCAGGAGTTACCCCTATTTGGCCACAGAATGCGTTGTAACCGCCGAACAGCTTTTTTATGACATCTAGCGTGGGCCAATCGCCTGTCTTCAGGTAGAGGCTTGATGGAGCGTGTTTAAGGTCTTTCTTTTTAAGCCTTTTTTTGAATTTCTCCAAAATATATTTTTTCACCTCATCTTTGGGCGCTTTCTCAAACCAGAGGTTCATGTTTCTGGTTGTGTTGAAATCTCTAGAGAAGTACTGGCTTGCGTTTTTGAACTCGATAGGCTTTTCAGTCAGCTTATCGAAACGTGGATAGTTTTTGACATAGTAATCACCAAGCAGCATATCGTGCTTCTTGATATGCATATGCAGACCACGTTGCGTATCAAACGCCTTGTCACACTCTTTACATTCAAATTGCATCGTCTTTACTAATACCTAAAATTCGCGCTTTCCATTCAGCCATACCCTCCATACGTTCAGCCTCTTCTTTAATTAGCTTTTTTTGCATTTCTGCCATGCGAACCATGTTTTTCCGCTCTTCCTCTTCTTGAAACATCTGAACGATAGCCAAAAATGACGCGCTATCTTTTTGATTCTTCTTCATGCGCTCAGCACGGTCACCTTGTAGCTTTTTCGTCAAATTCTCAATACGTGTTTCACATTGATGATATTCTTGTGATTTTGCTTTTATAATCTCAGCAAGACGTACGGTCATTTCGGTCTGGTCATCAGCCACGTCAAACATATCATTAAGTTTGTTAAGGTGAGCAGAAACAACTTCCAAGTTAATGACCTCTTTGCATACGTTAAGGTATAGATTCAGCTCGTCAGCAGTTAAATCGGGCTTGTCCCAACTCAAACGAATAAATTCTTGTTCGAACAGCTCTCTGTCTGACCTGTTAAGATAATTATTGATGATTTTTAAAAATCTACTATTGGAAAGATTGATTTGAAGCTTTTCTACACAGATTTGCTTTTGTCTGTTAAGCTTGTTTTCTTCTAAGCCTAATCCTGTTGCATCATTGATTTTCTTTAACACTCGACTCGGGCTTTTAGGCGGGACGTAGTCGCTAACGGCTGCGGAATCTTGAGACGGTACGAAATCTGGATTGATCTCGTTAATGTGCGCCAAAACCGTTCTTTGCTCATTGCTTAAGGGCTTTACTTGTTTTTGGGGGAATATGAGCTTGGCAATCTCCAAAGACGACAATCCTTCTTGGGCTTGTTGTATAATAAAGTCTTTTTGGGAATCGTTTAATTCGATTTTGTCCTGTGGTTTGCGGCGGGTTGTTTTATAATCAATATTATTCTCTAATAAGTATTTACGCACAGCCCGACCCTCTTTCGTCCGCCCGTCCAAATCATCATCCCTAAAACATTTTTGGGTAAGCTCATTTAAATTAGAGACTTTCGCGGCATTGGCTTTTATATAATCTTTTTGCTCTTGTGTTAATTCCATCACTCCTCCTTATCTTGTTTTAAAATTTTTATTGCAATCTTTTGAAATTTACATTTGAGATTCTTTACCTGTCTGTAGCCAATCTTACGATTAGTATCAGACAATTTATACCCCATATACTTAGCAACATCTTCCTCCGAACAATCTTCAAAATATAACATATAATATGCCTCATAAAGCTTTTCACCAAGTTTTTTGCGCATTTTATCATTAAGCTTCTCTATGTCAGCATCATAATCAAAATATGAACCGCATTTAATATTCACCACATTCTCACTATCATCCAAACTAGATGCTGTTTTCAATTCTAGCCCAAATTTCTTCTTCTTGGCCCATTTTGCATAATCTTTGCACGAAACATCTTGATTACCACTCAATGTTTTAGCACATAACTCATCTCTTGCATAAATACATGTCGAACAAGGCTTTATATAAGAACCATAGTGATTTCTTATAAGATTCCACATGCGATTCGTGATTACACGACTAAGCCATGGCTCCAGTGGGCGCGACTGATCCCACATATGCCACTTCTGGGCTATATGAGATTTTACTACCTGCTCAACATCCTCAAAGTCAAACCATTTTATAGCATCTAAACGCCATCTTGACTTTTGCTTCTTAACTGCACGATCTATGAGGTCTTGATAGTCTTCATATCTTTTCTTTTTTGACATTAAGGCTTAGAAGTGAATTCATCAAAATCGTATGATCCCTTCCCCTTATAATCTGGTGGAGTGTTCTGCCCCGCCAAAGAACCAATAGTAATAGTTTTAGGCTTTTCGATTTCTACATCTAGCCTCCGCAGCTGCGGTACGAACTCAGCATCAGTTTCGTCATCCGAAACTACAGACGCTTTAGTCTGACTGGGAGCTTGCTCCACAGCCGCTTGAGATTGTTGCTGACCTCCAAAACTTGTCCCGCATTTAGAACAAAAATTAGGTTTAGCAAAATTATATTCAATCTTAACTCCACAATTATAACAAAAAATGTGACTCATCTTACAATTATATCAAAATTAGTAAGTAATTACACTAATTTCCACTTTCTAGCTTCTTAATAATGAATTTTAATATTTTACTGCGCACAATATCGCTCTCATTGAACGAAAATGTGTGAATTCCCATTTCTTTTGAATCATCATCATCGAATTTGTCGAACATTGGCTTAAATCCACTTTTTCCATTGATATCACTTTGAAAAAAATCGCCTCCGATAATAATTTTACTGTTTTCTCCTATACGAGTGATCAAAGTAGTCAGTTCTTTTAGTGTGAAATTCTGAGCTTCATCAGCAAACACCAGTTTATTCTGCCAACTCGCCCCACGAAGAAAGTTTATTGGGACCGCAGACACTTTTTCTTGCTGTTTTAGGTAAGTGGCATCTCCGGGAGCGACAATTTCTTCCATTTTGTCATAAAGTGGACCCAAAAACGGGTCAAACTTCTCTGTAATGTCTCCGGGTAAGCTCCCCAACCCCCTATCTGCACTTTCTGCAATACTTCGTACATACAAAATATCTTTAGAGAAGTCCTCCTCCATTAATTTTAGCATTCCATACAAAGACATGTAAGTCTTTGAGCTTCCCGCAGGGCCAGAAACAAAAATAATCTTTGTATCCTCTTTTAGTATAAGATCTAAAAACCTTTTTTGTTTGGGGCTGAATCTAAAATTCTTTTTATTAAACTTTATTGATCTCTCAAAATCCGCTGACAATCTAAACGGAACCTCCTTTTGCGTAGCAACCTTTTTTCGGGCCATATGTATCTTATATATACACCTATTATTACAAAATAACTTCCTTTATTGTTGCTTTCGTCACTAGTGTCCCGCCTCCATCCATAGAGTAACCTTCCGATACCACATGCGCCCCAGCATTCACTATTAAATCAAAATCAGTACCATCATAATTCACCCCAATACTAGAAGAGTCTTGCAATGCAACCCCAAATATACTGGTTAATTTACTACCGCTAAAATCAATCAACTGATTCAACCCTGTAGACTGCACATTCATCTCCACTTCTACCCCATCCACTAAATGACTTGTCGCTTGCTGCGAGCCCAACGTATAAACGGGGGTTCTGGAGTATGTTTTATTATATGTTAAATTATCAATTATATTCGCGGCCACAACACTACCAGCATTAGTCAAGGTGCAATCGTGACCATAGATTATATTTTGGGTATCTAAATCATCATTTACTGAACTATCATCTATCCCAGCTAAAGCTGTAGTACTAGGACTATAACAACTAAACGAAGCGCTTCCAACCACAGGCTCAAAAGGTTTAACCGTCAAACTAAAATTATCAATAAAACAACCACTATATTGATTACCCCCAACATCTAAAATCATCCCATTAGCTCCAGTACCATGATAGTTATCAAACAAATGATACAACCCCTCATAACTACCAGCATCACTCCTCAATAAAAAATCCACCGTTATCTTACAATCAACATCACCATTAAACCGCAACTGATCATCAGCGTCGATATTCGCGGCCAATTGTCTTTTTACTTCATTTTTAGTGGAAAAATCTACACCCACTCTTGTTCCCAAGATTGGACTACCCTCATCCACCTTCACCACCATATTCCGATATGTCATACTCTATGTTACACTAAATAATATGCTCTAGATCTACTTTGTTTGATTTTGAAATATTTTCTTTAGCCCACAAAGGCTGTAAGTTAAAATAATGATTCGGAGACATACCTTCAAAGTATTCAGGCAATAGATGTTTATCACTATCCCATTTGGATAGAGGGATTCTATGATCTATATGCCACACCCCTTCATGTTTGAAATCCTCTCCAGCCCCATAATTATCCCAAGACATACCGTCAACCCAAAGAGATTCAAGATACTCGACAAGCTCCTTCTTTGTTTTACCTACATCTTTACTATAGTTTTGGTCTTTAGTCCTTAGGAAGTCTTTTAATCTTTTTCGGACGCTATTAAGCATTCTTTGTCTTGGATTTTTAGCGTAAGCTCTTACTTTATCCCTATTTTCTTTTCTCCACTGTATAATATTTTCAATATGAGCTTTCTTTTGTTCCTCCGTCATTGAATGGTACACTTCAAGAGAATTTTTAGCCACGCATTTCTTGCATTTACAAGAATGCCAACCTTTTTCTCTTGTGCCTGTTTTATTAGTTATTCCTTTTCTTATGGTTTTTTCGCTTACTTGATAAAATTCATCTATGTTATAAACCTCACCACAATAACGACATGGCTTTAATTCTTTTTCTTTGTTCCATCTAAAGGATAGATCCCCAGTTTTTCCAATCATGAGGAAACCTTTCATTTCTAACTCTAAAGCTTTTTCTTTGGGTATTGTGGCTTTTTGAGAATACCTCCACCCAGACCATTGAGAATCTTCCTCTTGAAGATCTAAAAATTTATCCATATCAGCCCTCATCATTATACGCATGTAACTGTTTCCATTCTTATTTGGATAATCGTATCCAAACCTAGGGACTTTGTGAAGAGTAGGATATCTCGGATCTTTTTTATTTTGGTTTTCAATGCGCTCTTTTACTCGCCTTGTTAACCTCCAAGAAGCTATTTCCTTGCCTGATAATTCTTTATTCAAATACTTCTCTGCGTGTTTCGATTCTATTACGCCATTCTCTAAGGCTATCTTAACCACGTCTCTCATTTCCAAAAATTCCCCTTCAAAACCAAGAACCTCTTTTAAATAATTTTTGATTTTAATTTTTTCATATTTAGCCCTATTTAAAATTTCATAAGTAAACTTTACTCTTTGGTTTTTGGGGCTAATCTTAATATCTTCTGTTTTTATGCACTCCTTACACCCATCAGTGACCAAACAACAAAAATCAGATTCCTCACCTACAACACCCAAACTAATTTCATAAAAATCTTCAACACCTTTATCCTGATAACAAATTGGACATTCCATACCTCCATTATATTCGCGGCTTATTAATTTTATATTTTTATACTCGGTTTTTTTGGCGCATCACTTTTGCCAAAAATAGCCCCGCCATTTTTTTCCAGCCAACGCCCAACTATGATAATTTACTTGTTTAGTTTTTTAAGAAGTACTCCCCCCGCGACTTTGTGATGTAAAGCGTAAAGTTGCTTTTGTTTTAATGGGGGCCGTGGGTATCGGTTCAGCTTATATCCAATATAAGATTTTTTTTTATACTTTTATCTTCCATTTTTGCGAGAATCTGTCATAATGCATTCATGCAAAACGATAAAGCTACTAAGCAGCTGGTCGATCTTTCTAAGATCGAGGGCATCTCTCCAGATAAAGTTGAGGATCTTGAATTCATCGAAATCGTCGATGAACTCGAACCGTGGCAGTGGGCCCTGTGGCACGTTGAGTTCTCCTATCAGGGAGTGCAGTTGCAAGGCAACTTGCAAGGTTGCCCTCGGCACCCAGAAGATTTCATGCACAACTCGATCGAGTACGTAGAACTCCTCGAGGAATAATAAATTCTTTTTTTCTTTACTCCTAACCCCAAATCCCTAAAATACCTCCATGACCAACCAAGAGCGCCTCGCCCTCCTCGCCAATCGTCCTTTTCAATATCTCCCTGAGAAAGGTGAACCTCGTTCTTTTTCCATCATGGCAATTGAAAAGGTGAACGATGACTCCGTCACGGTCAAAGTTCATGATCTTGACAATTACAAAAAGGGTGTTTTCAAAACCCTTAAGTTTTCCCGCATTCTCACAAAAGAATTTTTGGGATAGTTTTTTTCTTTACGAACCACAAAAAAATCAAGTATACTTCCACCATGAAAGCAACCAAGACAAGCAGCCACTACAAGAGACTTCAAGCCGCAAGAGCCAGTCAAGCCAAGTGGAATGACGAGTGTGAAGCAAAGCGCGAGGCAAGCCCTATCGACTGGGCCGCTACCGTAGAAGCTGGCAAGGTGGTTTATAAAAAATCAAAATAAATCTTGACCTAAACCGAAATCTAGAGCAAAATGCTTTCGTTATGACACTGCAAGACATCATCACTAATCCGTTCCTCCCTGTAATCTTGGCTAGCCTTTTGGGTTTAGCTTACTCCTCTCTTAAACTTCTTTCGAAGTCCAAGAGCCCATTGCTAGACTTGTACCGTCAGACGGCTGACGAGGTATGCGCGAGGGTCATTGGTCGGGTTGTCACCTACCACACAAACAATCATTCTTCCGTTAAGTTCGACGGAGTCCGCCGTTTCATCATCAAGGACATTGAAAGGGTTTGGATGAGCAAGGACAACCTCAAATGCCTCACGGCTAAATGCATTGATTTAGATGATGGCTTTGTCGAGAAGTACCGCACGCTCCACCTGTCAGGCATCGCCAAGATCGAAGGTCGCTTGTTTTCCCTGTGGCACTTCTTTAGACTCCTATTCCCTAAAAAAGCTTTCTAGTGTGTGTCTAGTGTGTGTGACCCGTCAGTCTTTTCGGAGGCTGGCGGGTTTTCTCTTGCTTCAGTTTGCTTAGTTTTAGGGTGTCACCTCATTTTCTGACAGAATCGCGAGAATGTCAAGCCTTTCACCATAAAAAAACAATAAAAAATAAAAACGCTGTAACTCACTGAACGACAACGAGTTACGGGCCTCGGCCCCGCCGCGAGCCGTAACTCATTGAGTATCAACGACTTACAAAGAATTTTTCTTTATAGTAAACAAGAGGAGAGTCAAGCTTTTTTCTAAGAAAAAAAATGTTTAAAAATGAAAAAAAAGTCTTGTAATTCCCTGAGATTCTGCTATACTACGTTCATGGAAACAAAGACATACACAGTATACCACAACTACTCTAAGGATGCCGAGTTCTCAGGCACACGCGAAGAGTGTGAAGCATGGATCTCTAAGATGGACCCCAAAAATCTTGGGTGGTTCTGCATCCAATAAAAAAAGATTCTTTTTCTCTTTACAAAACACAAAAAAAATACTAAAATACACCCATGTCCGAAACAGTACAAAAAAAGTTAGGCCACAGCGTAGGCGAAATCACACAGGAAGAATTCTCCATGATGTGGTTTGAGCTCCGCGAAGGAAAGATCTCCGAAGAGGAGTGGAGAGCATTCTGCGACATTACGCTCAGGCAAGAGATTGAGCGCAACGGGGAAGTAATGATTCGCCTCAAGAATCTCTAAAAGAGAGAGCATTAGGAACTCAAATATAATTATAGAGGTTCGAGTGCTTTCTCAGACATCATAAGTCCCGGGTTCTGCTTGGGTGAACTTGCCGCATGAGTGAAGTTGGGTTAGTCACCAATGTGATCATGTTAACTACGGATGACTTCCGTTGGGT
>Ga0070746_10002624_pt1 | contig 10692 bp, 13 predicted proteins | sample VirMetDEL_Mar_21_FD_77016 | JGI IMG/M metagenome (GOLD analysis project Ga0070746, IMG submission 77016) | Aqueous microbial communities from the Delaware River and Bay under freshwater to marine salinity gradient to study organic matter... | ecosystem: Environmental > Aquatic > Marine >... | reverse complement strand
TTCAGTTACTTTTTTATTCCAGTGAAATTTGATGCCTTTAGAAACTAAGAAATCATACCAATTTTTACCAATTTCATGTAGGTAATCTGTACCTACGTGCCAAACTGGAAATAAACGGAGTCCAAAGTAAGGTTTAATAAAATCAGGTTCTGCTACTGGGTTTGAACATTGGACTTCTTCTGGTTTGGGATGAAAGCGTTTGAAGTTGGTAATTACCTCATCCATAAGTTCCATAGCTTGTTCATCACCACAATACTTAGACATATGTCCCCCAATTGAAGTGTGATAAGTAAGTTTACCATCACTCCACCCCCCAGCACCCATAAAACCTGTCATTACTTCTTCAGGTTTACGGTTGTACGGATCGTTACCCATATCAATAATGGTGATGTGATCACCAGGGTAACCATTATCAACTAATTTAGTTGCAGCATTAACACCTGCTACACCTGCTCCGATTATTACTATTTTTTCCATTTTGAATTTTAAACAATTAAATATACGAAAAAAAGGAGATGCAGCCAAATTGAGGCCACATCTCTCACTTTTTATTTATGAAAATCGACTAGGATATGAATCTAGTCTAAATGTTATGCTTTGTCTTCAGCTACGGAAGCTTTTCTGTATTCAGTTACTAGTTTTTTAATTTCACCTAGTGCTTTTCTAGCTCTTCCGTGAGCAGCTTTTGTAGAACCTGCATGTTCAGTTTTGAACGTTTCGTACAAAACTTCGATTTTTTCAAATAACTCTTGTGTATTCATTGTTTATTATTATAATTTAACGTATGTTACAGCAGCTGTAAATTCACCTGTATTGGTTGTAAATGCTCCTGTACTAGCTGAGACTTGAGTGTATATTACTCTTTCAGTAGCTGAGTAAGCTTGGCCTGCTACTAAATCGAGGGCTTTATTACCTTGTAATGCTACTTGGGTTTTTGCTACTGTGGAAGTACCAATACCTGCTGTTGTTGCGGTAGAAGATCCTGGTTCTAAAGAAGAAGAATAGTCAACATTTACGATTTGGGCTCCTCCTGCAGCTGTTCCTACTCTAATCCCTAATGCAGCAGAATCAAAAGCAGCATTTGCTGTGCAAACAACAGCAATATCTTCAATATAAGAATTTGCAGGTTGGGTTGTTTGTAAAGTTACAACACCACTTTCTGAGATTGTTAAACCAGATGCAATTTCTGTAGTGTAAAGACTATCAATTAAGCTAGCATTAGCAGCTTTACCAGTTCTTTTAGTTACTGAGTTGCCTAGTATTTGGTTATCAAGTTGAGCTTGGAGAGATTTTTTAGTTATATGAGCCATAGTTTTTTTTAATTAAGGATGGTTTTGTTAATAAATATTATAATTTTGTTATTCGTACCCGAAGATTGCCTCTTCCTTTAATAACTCTATGAAGAAAACCTTTTGGTATATCTATTTTATCACCTGTAACCATTTCGAATGGGATATCTTCGTCGAATTGAAATTGCCAACCACTTCCTGTTAAAACTTCTACTATTCTATCTTCTTGATCTTCGTGCCAAATTAATGACATTGGATCAGTATCAGCAGCAAATTCTCTAATTACTGTTTGTCCTGTGTTACGGTCAGTGTAAGGGTTCATTATGAGAGCATATCTTCAATAACTCCTTTAAGGATTTGGTTTACTTCTACACCTTTAATGGCAGCTTTTAAACCATAAATTGCTCCTTTAAAATAACCAGCTTTCTTTATATATCCCACAGCATCACCTCCAGCTGAACCTGCCATTGAAAATATGGTAATAGCATAAAGAATATCAGTTATTATTTTAAGTTTCTTTTCATCTTTGATAAAAAAACTAAGAACTGTTTTAATAGGGGCTTTAAATCCAGTTTCAATTTTGTGGGTATTTTTTAAGAACCAATCAGCCCACTCTTTACCTTTAAGGTTACCACTTTTTTCAAACCGTTTTTTAGCGAAATTAGAAATCATATGGGCTATTGTGTTAGATAATAAAACCCAACCTAATATACCAATAGCACCTGCTCCTTCATTTAATTGATCTTCGTGCTTTTCTAATTCACCTTCAATAGCTCCCGCTAAATCATTTCCTAAATCTTTAATATCATCTATTAATTCCTCTCCTTCATTTTCTTGAAGGAGGGGATTATTTTTTAGATATTCTTTATAGTTAAAAGTATCCATTAAGCTGCTAGTTTAGGACCAACTTTTTGGATAATACCTAATACTTCACTGCTTTTAATTCCCGAAAGTCCACCTTCTATAGCAGCCATAATACCTGATCCACTTTTGAGGGCTTTAAGAGCGGTTCCTCCAGCCATCACAGCAGCTATTGTTAATATTACAGCAAATACTACTTCAGCCGTATCGTGAAGTTTGTCTTTATCTATTGAGCCATCTTCTTTTTTCCAAACACCTTTAGCTAAACCTGTAAGTTTTATGGCTTTCATCAAAATTTTAATATATGTGCCTTCTAGTTGTTCTCCTTTTTTTTCAATCCAAGCTCCGATTCCTTCCTCAGAGGTATCTTTACCAAAGACCTTAGATATCTTTTTAATAAGTTTTCCTAAAAGGGCAATAAGTTTAGGGGCAGATAAAACACCACTTATTATTAGTCCTGTGAGAGATTCGTCTAGCTGTTCTTTTTCTTCTTTGATAAGATTTTCATTTGAAGGATCATTAAGGAATTCCTCAAAAATCTTTTCAATCTCTTCGTGAATTTGAGCTTCAGTGAGTTGTTGGTCAACCCCACCAGCTGCTAAGTAGTTTTTAAAATTAAATGTATTCATCACCAATAAGTATTCATTTTAGGTCCTAAACCGAGAGCAGGTGCATACCTTGGGAGGTTGCAGCTCCAGTATCCAGGAGTTGTTCTATCTTTCTTTTGATCGCAATTGTGGCGAGCAGCAAAAGCGGCTCTTGCTTTTGGGTCTTTAATTTTAGCTCTTAATCCACCAGAGCCAAATGAGACTTTTTTAACTTTGTCTCCGTCTTTAACATAAACGTAGTAAGCTTTAGAACCACCACGTTTTGGTTTTCCAATTTCTACGTCTTTGCCTTGGTATTCAGCTTCGTCTATTGCTGGGAGGTCAAGTGGTACTTTTTTGCCTTCGTAAATTCCAAATTTGCCAATGTCAGTATTTTCAATAAGGAATTTACTGTTTTCATCTAAGCTAATATTACCCCATTCTATGAGCATACGGGCTTCGGCAAATAATTGTAGGTATTTTTTAGATCCAATTCTAAATACATTCTCTTGCAATGAGATGCCATTCTCGATGTGGTAGCGGAGACCTTCGCTTATAGGCGTTTTACTCTCCAATAATGCGAGTTTAGGTTGTGAGTCACTACAACCTCCACACCCACACGAGCATGATTTTTTAGGTGCTTGAAATCCTTTTATTGCCTCTTGAATATATTGTTTAAGCATGATTATAAATATTATGAAATTTCATTATAATCAATTGTAAGATTATTTGCTCTTGCTCCAGTGCTCATTGCTGATGCTGGTACTGTTCTGATTGTGATTCCCCTGCCTGTTAGTCCCTGAGTTTGGGTGGCTTTTGAAGCATTTCGTTCTAATTGAAGGATCGGGTAATCCTCTTCTTTAAAGTCATCCACTTCTTTATAGTTTTTAGTAGAAGTTATATTTAAAGTATCCCCTTCAACTTTAAAATCGTTGGTTGTAAAAGATCTTTGTACTACATCGGCATTATCAGGTCCAAAAGCCAAACTGTCTATATCTAATCTAGGAGCATTTTTTATAAAAACCCTTCCATAATTTCTATCATTTTCAGGGTTAATCATATTTAATACTCTTGGATTTTCTTGATCTACTCTAAGTTCAAGACCAGGAATTTCACCTCTATCTGCTTTTTGGAGAATTAAATTAAAAATATCTCCGTGAGTTCTCATAGCAGAAGACCACCTAAATGACCCATCTTTTTTAATAGATACAGGGTATATTTTACCAGAGGCATCTTTAAGATGAGCATCCGCTTTCCATCCTTTACTTTCACCTTCTTTACCAACACCCGATGCTTGTACTATATTAGGGTAGCTTAAAGTAGGACCACTAGAAGGAATAATTTTTACATTAATAGGAACAGCTTCATTTATACTATTAACAAAAATTGCTTCATTATCTAATCCAGCAGATCCTACTCCTGTTATATTTTTATGAATTATTTCAATTCCACTTTCTTTGTCAACATAACCTCCTCCACTAGAACCTCTAACTGTGGTTTCTCTTTCATATCCTAATTTTTCTAGTGCTCCAAAAATATCAGCTCTACTTCTATCAGTAAAAATTATAATTCTATTTTTAGAATGAGCTTTAATTTCTTCGTCAGAAAGATTTAATTGTTGTTTAAGTTTATCTGCTACTGCTTTAGCTTCAGAACTTAAAAATTCATAAGGTTTTTTCACTTCATCTAAATTTATACCTATTTCTTCTAATAACCCTTCTAGCATAAGCATATCCTGAGCATCATTGATGTCAGGATATCCTTTTGGAAATTTATATGAAACTTTCCTTAAAAATTTATCTAATACGTCCATTTTATAAGTCTTCTACTGATGCTGGGACTGCTGGTTCAGTTTCAGCTGCTGTTTCTTCTCCACCTAGTTCACCTCCTTCTTCACCCCCTAAATCACCTAGATCACCTAAGTCATCTTCAGCTTTACCCATATTAGCATAATTATATCTTAATAAACGAGCAATTGCCTCTGATGCTTGCTGTTGTTCTGGGAGGGATTCTAAAAAATATTTTTTACCTGCTACTTGAGCGATAAATACTCCTTTATCTTCTCCGTTTGCCCCTTGGTAAATTAAATAAAAATCTGCTCCGTTTACAAGTTTAATACGGAAAGTTGTTGGACGTGGAGCCACCCACTCTACGTCCTCAACAAACGGTTCATATTGAAAATCAAATAAATCCTCCATTATCTCTTTTAGCGGAGGGAACTTATCAACTACCGGAAATTTAGTTACAATGTCTTTAATCTCCTTGGGTTCCGCTAAGGGATTAGATTTCTCAGCATATACTGTTTTTGCTAAGGTTTTGATTTTTTCTATGAATTCAGACTTTTGCATCTTTTTTTTTCATTAATCTTTTATGTCTACGATCTTTTTTAAATGAAGGATCAGTAGGAGGAAGTGATGCTAATCTATCTAATTCTTTTGGAGAAAGAACTTTGTGTTCTTTATCTTCTTCACTTAAACCTTGTTCTTTATTTTTTTGGTCAGCAAATTTTTGTGCTGCATCTTTAGTAGCAAATCCCTTTACACGTTTTTCACCTTCCCATACAGCCCAAGGTTCCTTTTTATTTTTACAAGGACGAACTACGTACTTGTCATTTGGGTTTCCTGTGTGGCTTTCATCCAAAATACCTAGCATATTATCAATTTTATCTACAGCTAGTTCACCATCTAGATAGTGTTTTGCTTTAACCATTGCTTCTTTTGAAGTAATAATTTTAGCTTGCCACCATTGTGGAAAATCAACTTCTTGTCCTTCAACATCAAGTTTATCTACCATTTTATATAATTCCGCAGCATACTTAGCTATTCTATATAAGTCTTTTTTAAGCATTCTAGGTTCGTTATCTTGATGGCCTACATCTAAGTCTTCATTAACACGTTCTATACCAGTATCAAGAAAAATTAAACGAGCTTCTATTTCACCTTTAAGGGAATCTTTTTCGGCTTGGGTATCAGCTTGTTCATACTTGGCTTTTAAATCTTGGATTACGGGGTCACTGGAGTTGATTTTACCTACTGCCACTAGAGTAGCTAGAACTGCTAAACTTCCTGCTAATTTACTTAATAATCCTTCACCCAGCTCTTCTTCTTTAATATTTTTTGATATTTTTGCTCTGCGGTTTTTTAGATATTTATCTGTTTTGTCTACTTTACCGTCATTATTAATATCATCATCCTCTTTACCTACAGAATCTAATTTCTCTTTAAACATTCCAGTACGTGGATTGTAATTTTGAGGCAAACCATCTTCTTTAGGTGAGGGATTTGGTTTGGGCTTTTTATCTAAAATAGTTTGCATAATAGTTTGAATTTCTTCTAAATCAAAAGCTTTTTTAAATTTACCCATGTGTTTTTCTTTTTTTTTCATTTCACCCTTAGTTAACTTACGTTCATTTTTAGGTGTTTGTGGTTTACCATGCTTGGCCAAATTAGTAGCCAAAGCATAAGCTAACGATGTCTTTTCTTTTTTAGACATCTTTTCTAATTTGGTCTTTTTTTTTGCCATTACCCCTCGTTGCTTAGTCCTGCTTCTTTTTCAGCAGATTTAATTTTAGTTTTATTTGCAAACTTAGCTGAGTTTAGGATTTGGTTGGCTAATTCAATAGCTCCAGCATCTTTAGCTTTTTTAGCGAGATCAACTAATTCATCACTAAGCCCTGAGAGTTCATTTGAAGAGTCTTCGCCTTCTAAGTCTCCTAAGGTATCTCCTCCAATATCTAGATCACCACCTAAATCATCTCCTCCTTCTAAATCAACATTAATATCTTCTATTTCTTCTTCTTGCTCATTTATTTCACGAAGAATTTCGTTACGAAGATATTCTTTAAACTCAGATTTTTTAATTTTACCTTCCATCATAGAAGATTGAAGTTCTTTAGTTTTTTCTAATTCAGCATTGAGCTCCTTTTGATTATCGATTTCTTCTTGAGAAGCTTCATTCATTTTAAGAATTTCGGTTTTGAGATATTCTTTGAATTCAGATTTTTTCATTTTATAGTTGTTTGATAAGTTCTTTATTATTATTTAGAGGCTTTTTTACCCCAAGATTTACCTTTACCTTTATCTTTACATTGTGATGGAGTAGGGCGGCAAGCAGGGTAAGAACGTTTTTCACCTTCTTTTCTACCACATGCTTTATATCCTCCTTTCCCATCAGGGGCATTACAATCTACCCAACCACCTTCTTTACCTTTAGGGCCTGAGCGTTTAAACCAAGTACGTAAAGTTTCTTTTGCTTTTTCTTGGATCATAGTTTGTTGATCTTCTTTTAATCCTTTCCAAATATCTCCCTTGCGGCATCTTACTACAGCACCACTTTTATAAGCAGATGGTTTTTTAAATTTTCTATCTGCTATGCGAAGACATCTATCGCGTTTTTTCTTTTTTTCTAAAATAGATTGAATTGCTTCTTTAACAACGTGTTTGTCTAGTAAGTGTTTTAAAGGTAATTCAAATGTGGTATCACTATCTACTTCGATTTTTTCTTCTTCTAACCCTCCAGGGGTAGTAAGTTTTTCACCTGTGGAAACATTAACACTGTATCCACAAGTGCCTTCTTTAACTTGGAAAGATAAAACATAGCCATCTATAGATACTTCTTCTCCATTGTGGAGTTTTTCCATATCACTTTTAGATATTTGTATAGTTTTAGCCATGTTATCTATAAATATACAAGATTATTTTATCTTCATATTTTCAAGGAATTCAATACCTTCTTGCAAATCTTTTTCTAACTGTTCTTTACTCACACCCCCTTTCCAACTTTCTATATCACCTGCTTCAGTTACAAAATTAGCATTTGATTCTTTCATAGTATTTTCCATAAAAGCTTTATAACCATCAATTGCTGATTGGATGTGTTGGTTTCTAAGTTGGGTATGGTATTCTTCTAATTTGCCTTCTTTTTTAAGTTGAGTTTCATAGTCTATGACACAATCAAAACATTTTTGATATGAAGGAAATACCTTAGTATCAAGGTGTTTTTTCATTAAAGTACCACATTCAGGACAAAATAGGGGAAGCTTACCCATTTTTTTAAATTTGTCCATTTTAGTGATGTTTTGTTTGACACCATTTTTAATAGTCCATTGTCTGCCATCTTCTTCCCATACATCACCTTCTTTATGATGTTCATACTTTTTAGTATAACCTATTCCCTCAGTTGTACGAGCGCTTGTATTACCTTGAACTAGGTTACGAGCACGTTGTACATCCTTTTTAGAGAATTCTTTTTTTAAAACGTTGTTGTTATTCATTGATCATATCTTTTAAAACCTTTTATTCTTTTTGTAGCACCTACATCTACTAGAGTTCTTAAAAAATTTAATCTTTGATCGATTAAATCTTGCATTAATTCTAGAGTTTCGATATCGTATTCGCCGTTTACGGCTTCGGTAAATTCTTTAGTTGTCATGTTATTGGTTTTTTATTGAATCTTCCCAGTTTCTAAATAATATATTACCATTTTCGTATGCCTCACGTTCTATTCTATCTAGACCACCATCTTCGTTTGTGTTTGTAGTTTGGAAATTTTCCAAAGTACCATTTAAATTTTGGTGATGGTGTACTAATTCGTGAGCATATGAACGTAATACATCTTTTGGATGTCTATTTAAAGTAAACAAAACTATTTTCTTTTCAGAAGGCATATAATATGCTGTTTTTCCAAAAATATTAGCTGCATTTTCTTTATTATCTTCTACAAACTCAACTGAGGGGTAGGGTTTTAATGTTAATCCATTACCATTCATGTAGTCTGTAAGTGAGTTTATGTAGGACTGAATATTATCTTCTAGATTTTCGTTTAATTTTTTATAACCAGAACCGTATGGAGCTGCTTTTTGGTTGTGGTTAGGAGCTACATTTTCATTTTTTTGAGCTTTTAAACGCTTAGTTTTTTCTTTAGAAGCTTCCTTACGTTTAGTAATATAATCTAAACCTCTTTTTAATCTTGATTTAACATCAGGATCTTTTGCCTTACCATATGCTGCTCTAACTCTTTGATGAATTAAATTAATTATTTGAGATTGACGAGCATGGGATTTATTTTTAAAAGAAGTTTTGTTTAAAGTATCAACTATATCTTCTTTAGTTTTAAATTTAATTCCTACGGTATCAGAAGGGTCTTCATCTGTGTATAAACGTCTACCACTACCTTTTGGTTTTTTACCTGTACCCTTTTTAGGGTCTGCTTCGTTTATTTGAGCAGCAGGTAGATTCTTTTTAGCATAAGCAATATAAGTTTGTCTTACCTTTTTAATTTCTTGAGGAGATAGTTGATCTTCTCTTTCCTCTAAAAACCCATCAAGTGAGTCTGTAAATGAAATCTTTTTAGTTTTAGCTTTTTTATAAATCCCTTGAACAAAAGCAGGAATTTCGTAATCTAAAGTAAGGTAATCTACTAATGGTAAATCATCTTGATCATCTGTATCTGTAGGGGTAGCATCTTTATCAAAACGATATTGTCCTACGTGTTCTAATTCGTGCCTGATGGCATCCTTAAGTTCAGGAATTAATTCATTATATGCTTCTGGGAATTGGTCAGGTTGATAGTTGATTTGAATAGCGATTCCATCACCGTCTCCTGCTGCATTTACTATGAATGGAGTGGGGCCTAATGTTTCAAAGTCACTTGGATAAAAGTAAACAGATAAATCGTATGTTTCCCATTCAGTTGGTCCTTCTAATTCACCAGCATCCTCAAATACTTCTTCAACTTCTTTACCAAAAGTATCTTTAAAGAAATTAATAACCATATTAGATATCATAGTTACTTCAGCATCATATCTACCTTCTTCAAGTGGTAAAACTTTATTAGGAGTTTTAAAGTCCTTTTTACGCATAATAGTTTTTGCAATAGCTTTATTAGCCATTTTCATAAACGGAATATTAATATTAGTGTCCGTATCCTTTACTACTACGTCTTTGTATTTTTTAAGGAAAGCAATAAACTCGTCTTTTTCATCAGCTAGTTTATCAAAAAATTCCTCTAATTCTTCAACTGAGATATCTGGGAAGTTTCTAGGATCGTTTAATCTGTCAAAGAAATGTCCACCTGATAAGTCAACATCAATTGGGGCTAATTTTCGGTCAGCCATGTCATCCACAAATTCTACATCACCTTTAGTGATAAAGTCAGCATTAAATGAAACACGTTCTTCTAATCCTAAGGTTGCTAATTTAGTATAGTATTGTGGATCCTCATCTAAATGATCTAAAGCAATTTTCATTGCTATTTTAGGATCGTCAGTATGTTCCTTTTCTACCTCAATTCCTTTTTTTAGTTCTTCAGGATTGTATTTAGTCCACTTATCGTCTAAATCAGCTTTAGAAATCCAACATTGATTTCCTTGTTTATCTTCTAAAGTGTATCGGTCCTCAATTATACCTTTTACCTCATAGAATTTTCTACGTTTAAGGTATAATTTATCTCCTTTATGGAAAACATATGCTCCTTTTTTAGCTAACATTTTATCATTAGTTACAATTGGGTTTTTTTCTTCATTAATACCCATTGTATCAGAAAGCATATTCCATATTTGATCTACTTCAGGAATATCAGGAAGAGCTTGAATAAATGTTTCTTTATCTCTAGCTAATAAAGCTTTTCTGGTTTTGGTTCCACTTACTGCTCCTTGAGTTAGGATTTGTTTTACGGTAACATTAGGATAATTACCACTTTGAAGGGATTTAGTGCGTTTTATTATATCTAATGAATCCTCTTTATTACCTTCTCTAGCACCTAAAAACCAGTAAACATCCTTATCAGGATTATTTTTAGCATATGAATAAACAGCAGCAATTGGGGCTTTTCCTTCAGGAGCAGGTTGTACTTCTACTTTTTTAGGAAGATATTTTTGATAAATTCTCCAAATAGCTAATGATTCTTCTTGTGTAATCGAATCTCTTTCTCCACTTCCAACCAATACAATCATTCTA
>Ga0070746_10002623_pt1 | contig 10694 bp, 9 predicted proteins | sample VirMetDEL_Mar_21_FD_77016 | JGI IMG/M metagenome (GOLD analysis project Ga0070746, IMG submission 77016) | Aqueous microbial communities from the Delaware River and Bay under freshwater to marine salinity gradient to study organic matter... | ecosystem: Environmental > Aquatic > Marine > Coastal... | reverse complement strand
AGTTATTCAATTAGTTGAAATATGAGAGATTATCACGATCCGGTATATAAACGTGTTAGATCAATAGTTTTAAAAAGAGATAAACACTGTTGTCAAATGCCGGATTGTAAATCTAAGAAAAGACTACACGTACACCACATAAAACCGTGGAGCAAAGCGTCCATGTTGCGTTTTGAGCCAACAAATTTAATTACCTTATGTCATAAATGCCACGAATCCATAAAGAACCAGGAACATATTTACGAAGTTCTGTTTATGGGTATCGTAAGACACAATGAAAATAATTCGTGATACACGAGAAAAAAATGGATGGGAATTCCCATTTCATGAAGTAGAAATGTTTTCTGAGAAACTAGACTGTGGAGATTATACCACAGAGCTACTTAGAGATTTTGTTGTCATAGAAAGAAAAGCAACAGCAACTGAAATAGCTAACAATCTAGGAAAGAAGACGGCAAAAGCAAGATTCTATCGTGAATTTGATAGAATGAAGGATTTGAGGAAAGCATATATTGTATGCGAATTTTCAGAGTCTGATGTGTATACATTCCCGCATAATTCTGGAATGTCTAAGGCTCAAATAGCAAAAGTAAGAATGAATGGTAATTACCTAAGAAAGTTAATGTCTCAGATAGAATATGACTATAATAACATAGAAGTTGTTTTTTGTTCCAATCGTGAAAATGCAGAGGAATTTACATATGATACCCTCAGTCAATGGGAGTCAGAAATTACCTAGAAGAAAAAATGATGCGTTAGAAGCAATACATAACAATTCAATAGATGTAAAGCGTCGTATTATTTATATTCATTCTAGCCTGGAATATGAGGAATCTGGTGTTGATTTTAAAATGGCTGTTAATGTCATTAAGAACATAGATTATCTCAATAGCATTTCCAATCGCCCAATTACACTGAAGATGTTAAGTTATGGCGGATGTTGGAATTATGGCATGGCTATATATGACGCAATATCTAATTCAAGATCTCATGTTACATTTATATCCTATGCACATGCTAGGTCTATGAGTTCTATTATACCGCAATCCGCAAACAAGAGACTTATCAGCAAGCACTGTGATTTTATGATTCATTATGGAACCTATGAAGATAGCGGTGATTTTAGACAAGTAGCAAATGGCCTGAAGTTCACAGAAAAACAAAATGATGTCATGCTTGAAATATATGCCTCACGATGCGTTAAAGGCCCATATTTCAAAGAAAAGGAAATGGATAAGAAGAAGACCTTCAACTTTTTAAAAAATAAAATTGAGAAGCTTACAGATTGGTGGATGACAGCAGAGGAAGCAGTATATTACGGATTTATGGATAAGGTTATATGAGCCAATCAGAAGCAATAAAAGAACTAAACAATGCATGGTTAAATCTCAATGTAGATGACAAATATGTTATCAATCCATTTGAGAGACTAAGAACCGATGATCCAGATGAATTCTACAAGCGACTTACATGCCTCTTTATAAATCCAGACTATTTCACTTTTGTATGTAAGCACGTATTAAACATTGACCTATTGCCCATGCAGGCTTTGATCCTGAAAGAGATGTGGAACAGAAAGTTCCCTATGCTTGTAGGGAGTCGAGGTCTTGGTAAGACATTTTTATTATCATTATACTGTGTCTTACGTGCCATGTTAATTCCGAATAGAAAGATAGTCGTCGTTGGTGCCGCATTCAGACAGTCGAAGTATCTGCATGATTATATGGAGAATATCTGGAAGAATGCTCCTATTCTGAGGGATATATGCGACAGTAATAGCGGTCCTAGACGCGATGTAGACATGTGTAGATTAACAATCAATGGTAGTACCATTTCTGCCTTGCCCATCGGAGATGGTCAGAAAATCCGAGGACAGCGAGCAAACGATATTATTGCTGACGAGTTTGCGAGTATGTCACGAGAGATTTTCGAGAACGTAATCGCGGGGTTCGCGGCTGTTTCAGCTTCTCCCGTTGAAAACGTTAAAAGACTTGCGATGGAAGAGGAGGCCAAAAAACGTGGCATAGATACCTCATCACTTTACGAGAAAAAAGGAATTGATGAGACTAAAACAAATCAAATTATCCTATCAGGAACAGCATACTATGATTTTAACCATTTTGCAGAGTATTGGAAAAGATGGAAGACCATTATTGAAACCAAAGGAGATCTTAAAAACATATCTAATAACGTCTTTAATGGTGAAGATGTTCCTGCTTCTTTTAATTGGGATGATTATTCTATTATAAGAATACCAGTTGATTTAGTGCCAAGAGGTTTCATGGATGAAGGACAGATTGCCAGATCAAAAGCAACTGTACATAATGGCATTTTCTTAATGGAATTTGGTGCTGTATTTACCAAAGATAGTCAAGGATTTTTCAAGCGTAGCTTAATAGAGTCATGCGTTGGCACAGATATCAAGCCTGTAAAACTACAGAGCGGACCTGTGTATTTTGACCCTATGTTACGTGGCAGTAAAAACGGCAAATATCTAATAGCTATTGACCCAGCATCTGAGGTTGACAATTTTAGTATTGTAGTTTTAGAGCTACATCCAGATCATAGAAGAATAGTATATTGTTGGACCACAACTAGAAAAGAACATACAGAAAGAGTTAAAAGAGGATTGACTAAAGAAAATAACTTCTATAGTTACTGTGCTAGGAAGATTAGAGAATTAATGGATCTTTTCCCAATTGTTCATATAGCAATGGATGCTCAGGGCGGCGGCTATTCTGTAGCAGAAGCACTGCACGATTTTAATCAATTAAAAGAAGGCGAGACTCCTATTTGGCCCATAATAGATGAAGATAAGCCACAGCCATCTGATGATGAACAAGGACTACATATTTTAGAGATGTGCCAGTTCGCAAAGTATGATTGGTACTCCGATGCTAATCATGGACTAAGGAAAGACTTAGAAGATAAAGTTTTGCTATTCCCAAGATTTGATCCTATCACTATCGGTATTTCTATTGAAGAAGACAAGGTAAATAATAGATTGTATGACACATTAGAAGACTGTGTTATGGAAATAGAAGAATTAAAGAATGAGCTATCACTTATTGAAGTTACTGAAAGCGTAAATGGAAGAATGAGATGGGATACACCTGAAGTTAAAATTGGCGTTGGTAAGAAAAAAAGAATGAGGAAGGACCGTTATTCTTCTCTCTTGATGGCAAATATGTCTGCTAGAAGTATAAACTTTGAAGAAAAACAATCTGTATATAAGGCTTATGGCGGTTTTGCCGCTGTTGATAATACTAAAAAGTTTGAACGAGCCACTTTCTCTGGACCAAATTGGTTTACTTCACAAATGAATGACATTTATTAGAATTTCTGGAGTATAATAGATTAGTCTGATTGTTATTCAATTGTAAATAAACTACATACAGATTAAGAGGATAAAAATGGCACCAGAAAATAAAGTATCTAAAGAAGAAAAAAATCCATACATATTCTGGACATCAGCAGAAGATCAAGGGGCTGCTTTTGATAAAACTGCTGGTAACGTAGATAGTTATGATGGAATCATGAGTTCAACTGCAAGTCGCAGATCATATATTGATATTGAACCAAACATTTCTGTTAGAACTGATTTTCTGAAGGACGATTATTACAGGTTCCGTCCATTTGAGGAACCCGCTAGTAATTTTAAGCAAGCTATGTCAATGTGCATGAAAGCATATGATAGAGTTGGCATAGTAAAGAATGTGATAGATCTTATGGGAGATTTTGCATCACAGGGAATAAGTCTTAATCATCCAAACAAACAGGTTGAGCAATTCTATCGCAAGTGGTGGAATATGATTGGTGGTGGAGAAAGATCAGAAAGATTTTTAAACATGCTCTATCGCTGCGGTAATGTTGTCATTCATAAGAGATATGGCAAAATAAATAAAAAGCAACAGCGAGAAATGTCAAAGGCTCAAGAGGATCTTATTAATTTTGTGGAACAGAATGTTACCAAGAAACATATACCTCTTAGGTATGATTTTTTAAATCCAATTCAAATTGAAGTTGATGGTGGATATGCTGGTGCTTTTAGCGGGGAGAAAGTCTTCAAGATGAAGATTACCCATTCTGTAAGAAAGTCATTTGAAAAGAATACTCAATATGCAGATAAACTACCAAGTCCTATCAAGGACGCTTTAAAGAATCAGAAAAATTATATCACTCTAGATCCAAATGCTACAGAAGTATTTTATTACAAGAAAGACGATTGGGAGTTATGGGCTAATCCTATGGTTAATGCAATCATAGATGATATTATGATGCTTGAAAAGATGAAGCTTGCAGACATGTCAGCATTAGATGGTGCTATTTCAAACATAAGATTGTGGAGACTTGGCAATCTTGAGCATAAGATTCTACCAAACAAGGGTGCTATTGACAAGCTTAGAAATATTCTTGCAAGTAATGTTGGCGGCGGTACTATGGATTTAGTTTGGGGTCCAGAAATTGACTTCAAAGAAAGTAATACTCAGATTTACAAATTCTTAGGTGCTGAAAAATACCAGCCAGTTCTTAATAGTATCTATGCAGGTCTTGGTATTCCTCCTACGCTAACTGGATTAGCTGGACAGTCTGGCGGGTTTACAAATAACTTTATATCTTTGAAGACATTAATAGAGAGACTAGAGTACGGAAGAGATCTACTACAAAGATTCTGGGAGAAAGAAATAGTGTACATACAAAAGGCTATGGGGTTCAAAACTCCAGCAACCTTACACTTTGAACATATGATCTTATCTGATGAAGCCGCTGAAAAGAATTTATTAATACAACTCGCTGATAGAGATATAATTTCTGTTGAGACACTGAGAGATCGTTTTGGTGAGCTTCATGATATTGAAGACTCAAGAATTAAGACTGAAGGTAGAAAAAGAAATAGAAGACAAATGCCATCTAAAGCTGATCCATTCCATAATGGCAATATTGATTCTGAGTACAGAAAGATTGCTTTACAAAAGGGCGAGATTGGTATTGATGATGTTACTACATTAAAACCAAAAGAACCTGAAGTTGTGGATAATCCGCAAACACCAGACCAACAAAACAAAGAAGAACAACAGCCTAAAGAAAATGGAAGACCTCCGTTTACAAAGGATTCAGAACCACGTAAACAAAAGAGAGTATTACCAAAGAGTAAGCCAGCAGTATCTTCAGTAATGGTATGGAGCAATGAAGCTCAAAAAATTATTTCAAATATTGTTAATCCGGCGATGTTAAACTACTATAATAAGAATAATCTAAGAGAGTTAACAAAGGCGGAATTAGTTGATCTTGAGGATGTTAAGTTTAAAGTCCTTTGTAATCTTCAACCATATGAAGAAATTAATGAGGAAAAAATAGCTTTAATTATGGAAAATAATCCTACACTAAGTGAATCTCAAAAAACGCTTAAAACACAGTTAAAGGCCGAGTTTATTGAGCAAAATAATAAATCGCCTTCTGTAGATGAAATGCGTCAAATCAATAATTTAGTCTATTCATTTGATTTTTTTGACTAGAAATAACATAAATAGATTTTTTTGGCGTATTTAAAAATATAGAAAGGCTCTAATATATGAATATATACAAATACGAAATTGAAGACGGCATTGGTGATGCTATAGAGAAAGACAATTCTATTGCATTTACTTGCGATATTTTAGAGCAAAAAAAATTCAATCCAAATGAAGAAGAAATAAAGCGGTCTTTTGCTTTCTTAGGCGAAGGACAGGAAAAACAAAAAGATCTTTATTATCTTAATTCTATTCTAGTTTCAGCTGGATGGAATAAAAACGATGATGTATTTGGTGTTGAACAATTATGGGATGCAAGAAATACACCCGTAAATAAACAGTTTAATTACATGCATGATGATACTGATATTATTGGTCATATTACTGGCTCAATGATTGTTGATCATGACGGTAAAAGAATTGATAGATCTTCAGCTGAAGAAGAACTACCAGAAAAAATTGACATCATAACAAGTGCAGTCATTTATAAAACTTGGTCAGATCCACAAATGAGAGATCGTATTGAGGAGCTTACTCAAGAAATAGATGAAGGTAAATGGTCTGTTTCAATGGAATGCATTTTCAATAGTTTTGATTATGCAATCGTTGGTCCAGATCAAGCTCAAAAAGTATTAGCTAGAACTGAAGAGTCTTCATTTTTAACTAAGCACTTGAGAGCATATGGTGGCACTGGTGAATACAATGGTTACAAGATAGGAAGACTTTTAAAAGGCTTTTATTTCTCTGGGAAAGGTTTAGTGTCAAAGCCAGCCAATCCAAGGAGTATAATTCTTAGCAAAGAAGTCGATCCTTTTAATAGTAAGGCAAATACTATAACGTTTAATAACTTTTTAACTGCTATGGAGAATCATAACATGAGTGATAATACCAAGCAGATTGAAGATTTACAGGCTGAATTGGAGTCCGTTAAGGCTGAATTTGAGACTGAAAAATCTACAATCGAAACACAACACGCTGATAAGTTAGCAGAAGTTACTTCCGCTAATGAATCCGTCCTCGCTGAAAAGGATCAGCTTATTGCATCTCTTGAAGCCAAGGTACAAGAATTAGAAGATTCTATTGCCGGTATGAATGGCGACAAGGAAAAGATGATGAAAGAAGCTGAAGCCTTTAAAAAGGGAGTGGATGAAAAAGAAGAAGAATTAAAGAAAATGAAAGAACAGTACGCTGGCATGATGAAAGAAATGAAAGGCATGAAGCGTATGGCGTCTCTCGTTGAAGCTGGTGCTAATGAAGAAACAGCCGCCAAGATCATTGAAGATTTTGCAGAAGCAAATGACGAAATGTTTGGTGCAGTTGTTGCTCTTTTAGCTGACAAAGAACCAGCACCACAGCCGGAACCGGAACCACAACCGGAACCACAACCGGAACCACAACCGGAACCTGCTCCTGTTGATTTTGGATCAGAGGATGCAGAAGATGATGGCGAAGAAGCTGATGCTTCCGAGTTAGATAGTGTAGATGAAGTAGCTGAAGCTACTTTAGCTAATCCAGAGTCAGATCAAGAAAACCAAAATCTAGCAATTGCTTCTGCGGCTTCTTGGTTGCGTCAATCTGTATTAAAATCAACCAAAAACTTAACTAAGTAAATAGGAGTAATAATATGGCTCTTAAAGGTGATCGTAACGAATTAGATACTGAAGTAACATACTTCATGAATGAAACTGCAAGCAGAGGCGTTATCGCATCAGTAAGCACTCAGGGTTCTGGTGCTGCTATGGATAGTTCTTCCGCTGTAGCTACTGTGGCTGCTGACCCATCAGGCAAGGCTCCACTTGGTGTTCTCCTTAATGATGTTGTAAATATTGACCAAACTCGTCAACACCTTAATTGGCACAAAGACGAAGTTCAACAAGGTGGCAAAGTTACCATTCTAACGAAGGGTTTTGTTGTCACAGACCAGATTAGTGGCACACCATCCGCTGGCGATGTTGCTTATCTTGCTGCAAGTGGTCTTATTTCAGGCACACAGGCAACTGGTGCTCCTGCTGTTGGTCGCTTCCTTTCAACTAAGGACGCTGACGGTTACGCTAAAGTTTCTGTTAACCTTCCATAAGTAAAAGAATAGGAGAATACAAATATGTCATTTTTAACTAAACCAGACGCTGAATTCATTCAGCTTCTACAGCGTACAGCCAGCGATAACCGCGACGAATCTGCTGTTGCAATGGCTGAACTTGCTAAAGCAATTGAACTACCTCTTCGTGAGGGCATCATGGTTGGCGATATTGCCAGCAATATTTACGAGAGAATCGCTATGCCAGCTGGTAGCTCAACAGAGTTCCCACTTGACTTGATCTCTCCAGGTGAAGAAGCAGACTTCGTAGCTTACGTTGCTCCTGCTCATGGTCGTGTACCAGAAAGAACAGTCGAGGGCGACTATGTGATGGTTCCAACCTACACAATCGCCAACTCAATCGACTGGCTTCTTCGTTATGCTCGTGAAGCTCGTTGGGACGTTGTTGCTCGTGCAACACAGGTTCTTGAAGCTGGCTTTGTGAAGAAGATGAATGACGACGCTTGGCACACAATTCTTGCTGCCGGTGTTGACCGTAACATTCTCGTTTATGATGCTGATGCTGCCGCTGGTCAATTCACCAAGCGTCTTGTGAGCCTCATGAAGGTTGTTATGCGTCGTAACGCTGGTGGTAATAGTGCCTCAGTTAAGCGTGGTCAACTCACAGATCTCTATCTATCACCAGAAGGTGTTGAAGATATGAGAAACTGGGGTATCGACCAGCTAGATGAAACCAGCCGTAGAGAAATCTATGTTGCCAATGATGGTGCTGGTTCTGTTTCTCGCGTCTTTGGTGTGAACGTTCATGCTATTGACGAACTAGGTGAAGGCCAAGAATATCAGTCATACTACGCTGATAACCTTAGCGGTACTCTTGGTCCTAGTAGTGATGTTGAGCTTGTCGTAGGTCTTGACCTTGCAGCTAATGACAGCTTTGTTATGCCTGTCAAGCAAGAGGTCACAGTCTTTGAAGACCCAACTCTCCATCGTCAACAACGTGCTGGCCTCTATGGCTTTGCTGAAGTTGGCTTTGGCGTGTTAGACAACCGTAGAGTAATTCTTGGTAGCTTCTAAGAATAGTACTCTTCGTTAAATCGGGGAGTGGGGGGATTTTCCTCCCCCTCCCCTTTTTTATTAATTCTTGATCACTATTAGTCTATTTACCTATCACTAAGGACTTGAGATGCCGCTACAGCTTGCGAATAGAGTTAAGGAAACTAGCCTAACTTCGGGAAGTGGCGTTATTACGCTAGCTGGTGCTGCTGATGGTTATCAAGCATTTTCTTCTGTATTGTCAAGCGGCGATACAACCTACTATACCATAACAAATGGAAGTAATTGGGAAGTTGGTATAGGTACTTATGGCTCTAACACTCTGTCTAGAGACATAATTCTTTCTAGTTCTAACTCTGATACTAATATTTCTTTAATTAGTCAGAGCAATGTCTTTATAGCTTACCCTTCTGAGAAAAGCGTATATAAAGACGCATCGGATCAAGTAATAGTAGGATCTTCTGGCGTTATAGTAGAATCTGGAACTCCATCAAATACAAGCAATGTATTGTACAATGTAGATGGGACTCTTTATTTTAATGGATCTGCTGTAAATACTGATGTTCCATATACCGCTGGAACTGGACTTGTATTAAGCGGTTTTGAATTTAATATTGACGAAACAGTTTTGCAATCTGGCGATAATGTTAGTCTATTATCAAATGACGTTCCATATTTAACCAATATAGTTGAAGATTCATCCCCGCAACTTGGCGGGGATTTGTATTTAAATTCTAGTAATATAGTTGGTTCAGGAAATATACAAATTGATGGAACGATATCAGGAATTAATGGTGTATTCAATAGTGGAGTAGAACTTTACGGCGGTATTCCATCAGACATAACCAACACGCTCTATAATAATAGCGGGATTCTTTATTTTAATGGATCTACTGTAGGGTCAATAAGAAATTATAAAGATGTAAATACCGATACAAACTTAAATATTTCAGATGATGTAATACTTATTAATTCAACATCAAACACGGTAACTGTATATATGCCTGAAGCAAGTGGAAATGCCGGAAAACAATTTACAATCAAACGGGCATATGGGGATAATGTGGCTATTGTTAATGCCTCTGGATTAGGAAATATAGATGGAGCTTACACGTTTACCATGCATCATTTATATCAAAGTATAAACTTAATTTCAAACAATACAAACTGGTTTATCACATAACGGAGGTTTTTAAATGGCATATCATCCATACACCCCATTCCATAATAATAGTGGAGTAACATTTTTTGGTGCTAATTCATCAGAGCCAACATATGTTTCATCTTCTGATTTTGTATATAATTCTGGAACATCAAGCTTATCTGTCCCGAATTTAATAATAGCTAGCAATGGTTATATTGGAAGTGCTGGTGATCCAGACGCTATTTCTATTGCGGCAAATGGTAATACGGTATTCTCTCAAAATGTAAGCGTTAATGGTAATTTTACTGTTAATGGTACAACAACCACCGTTAATTCTACAACTGTGACAGTTGAAGATCCTATTATTACTCTTGGTAGTGGTGCCCCAACTACTGACGATAATAAAGATAGAGGTATTGCTTTTAACTGGTATGACGGTGTTGCAAAAACTGGTTTTATAGGATTTGATGATAGTGCTGGTAAGTTTACTTTCATACCAGAAGCCAAAATTGAGAATGAGGTTGTAACATCTGGCACTGCTGGTATTCTTGTTGCTGATTTAGAGGGTAATGCCGATACAGCTACTGATGCTGATCAATTAGACGGGCAACATGGTTCCTATTATCGCAATTGGGGAAGTCTCACTGGTCTTCCTAGCCCTACAATTGAAGTTGCATTAACTGGCGATGTTAGCGGCGTTGCTCAAGTTACTGAGGCTCTTGGCGATAATATTTCATTAAGCATTAATACAACTATTTTAAACAATAGTATTGAATTAGGCACAGATACAACTGGCGATTATGTAGAGAGCATTGATGTTTCTGGAACTGGTCTTTCTATAGACGAAACAAGTGGTGAAGGATCAACCCCAGTTATTACAAGTAACGCAACGCCAGTAAATGGTAGTGGTACTCTTGTTGCTAGAGATACAGATACTGGTGGATTTTCT
>Ga0070746_10002622_pt1 | contig 10694 bp, 16 predicted proteins | sample VirMetDEL_Mar_21_FD_77016 | JGI IMG/M metagenome (GOLD analysis project Ga0070746, IMG submission 77016) | Aqueous microbial communities from the Delaware River and Bay under freshwater to marine salinity gradient to study organic matter... | ecosystem: Environmental > Aquatic > Marine >... | reverse complement strand
CAATATTAGAACCATCGAAGAAGCTAGAGACGCTCTAGCAAACGGTTACGCTTTGGGCGTTTGTTCTGGTTATGGATTTTCTTCTCGTCGTGATAAGAATGGAATTGCCGCTAGAGGTGCTGGCTGGAATCACGATATGGCTTGGATTGGCTGTGACGATACCAGAGAAAGGTTGAATGAAACTCTTTTCTTGGTGCAAAACAGTTGGGGTATTTGGAACTCTGGGCCAAAAGTCCACGGTCAACCAGAAGGTTCTTTTTGGATTCGTGAAAAAGATGCTCGCGGTATGCTTTCAGAGGGTGGAGGATGGGTATTCTCTAACGTAGATGGGTTCCCTGCTAGAGAAATTGACTACACACTAGACGAGGTATTTTAATATGAATTTACAAACAAAGCTGATTATAGGAGTATTTGCAGTTGCTTCTGTAGTATTTTTTCAAGTTAGACAACAAAATGTAAAATATTCCTTGTCTAAAGACGAAGTTAATGCTATAATAGTACAAGCAAATCAAGCCTTTGACAAGGCTGAGGACGAGGTACTTGGTGTAAAGCCTAGCCCTGATCCCGAAAAGCCTAAAGTTCCAGACCCAGACCCATCAAAGTGCATATGTGGTGGAACTGGTGAAATCATTCAAGGTGATGGACATATCACACAATGTCCTTATCACGGAAGTAAAGATGAGGCTGTTGAGCCTAAAGTACAGTATTTTGAACCCGAAGCTAAGATATATGTTTATCCTAGACGGCAGGGTTTTCTAAACAGATTATTTTTTAATTAGGAGATTGTTATGATCAAAAAGTCAAGTAAAGTAAAATCATTGATTCTTAGTCGTCGTTTTTGGGCGGCAGGTATTGGATTGGCAGCGGTTGTCGCGTCTGATCTTTTTGGAGTGCAGTTGGACACAGATCAACTTCTTGGAGTGGTAACAATCGTTGTTGCTTGGATTGTTGGTGATACTGTTCGAGAAACTAAAATCGAAATCTAAGGAGTTGACCTATGGAATTTTTGTCAAGTTTAAGTTTGCCTCAATGGGCGATTATCGGAATTGGTATTTACATGCTTCTTTCTGGAACTATGAATTTTTCGCAGCTATTGGAATGGTTTAAAAAACAGTTTTCCAAAAGCGAACATAAAGACTTGCCTACAACAGTTGAAGAGGCTGGAGGATACAGTCTAGTTCAATTAGTAGCAAAGTGGGATGATCTATCTAACTCTTGTAAATCAGCAGGATGCGAAGCGGCTTGCAAGGAGTTGGAAAAAGTATTTCCCTTGCTCGCTCCCACACAAAAAGGGGGGGTATATTCCAAATGAAAGCTAAAACTATCATAGGCTTGGCATTACTAGCCGTAGGTTTATTCTGGCCGCAAATTCAGGAACGGATTCCTGATTTTACTATTCCTTCCGAGCCTGCTCTAAATATAGCAGAGCCAAGTGAAGAAATTAAAAATAAAGCCTCAAGTATATCCTCTGAGGTTGTCGATGATATGGATAGATTGAATTTAGCAGTGTTTAACAATGTTTTTTCTGAAAGGGTTTTAGAATACTCCGGTAACAAAGCACAGCAAGTTAACGACATTTACACTGATGCTGCCAAAACATTTTTTGGTGATAAATTAAAAGGAAAATACAGCAACCTAGCAAGTGGTCTGACAGGTTTAATGTCTGATACGCTAGGTTCTGAGGATCATGTAGTTTCTTCTGAGGAATCTCAGAATTTAAGTAAGGATTTCCAAGGTTTAGCTTGGTCATTTTCAAGATAGGAGATATTTGTGATTGTAGAAGTTTTAAAAAGAAGTGTTGAATCTAGGGTTGAGAAAAGAGCTTATAAATTGCAGTGCATTTTAAACTCGCCAGATCAAACAAGCGTAGATGAATTAGATAATCTATTAACAGATTATGTCATTGATATTAACAAGCTCAAAATGTTGAACGAGATTATCAATAGTTCAACACCTAACAATGTCGATGAAGCACAGCAGGGTCAGCCAGAAGGGAATTAAATGAGGGTAAAAATTACTTTTATTGTTGCTCAATGTGACAACAAAACAAGTATTTCAGACCCTAACAGATTCCGTATATTGCTTGACGACGATATGAACTTTCCTTCAAAGTACATATCGACAGACAACGAGTACGACACTTTAAAAAAATTGTCAGACGATTTTTTAAGGGTTGACTTTGATTGGCTACCCAAAGAGATACGGGGGTTTAGAAAGCTACAAGATGAATCTCTTGAGTTTAAAACCCCCGTTTTTGAATTGGTGTACTCTTGTTACATGCCGATGATTTTAGGTTCCGAGAAAAAAGGTTATTTTTTCACAGAGAAAGAAATACACGATATGGACGTAGAAATTGATGATTTTTACAAAGAAATGTTATCAGCAAGATCAAGGAGTTTATAATGGACGAATTTGAAAAACAACCAGATAAAGAAAAAACCCCCGAAGATATAAGTAATTTAGACAATATTGAATCATACATCCTTTTTTTTGTTGACAAAAACCAAGAGGTTGGGTATAATGCAGACTGGAGCGGAGGGATAAATGGGTTTGCAGAAATGTTTTTCTCTATGTCCTATGGCTCTTTACTAGATGAGATTTTACATGACATGGAACAAGAATGTGTAAAACTTGGAAAGGTGGAAGAATTCCAGAAGATTCTTTCTGTTCTAGCTAATAAATTGAGACAAAGAAACGTCGAAACAGACAGCATTGGTGACTCTGTTGTGGTTCCACCATTAAGTGACTTATACTACCAATAAACGGGAGTTTGAAATGAAGCACAAAAAAATCGTATGGCAAAGCTGGAACGCCATCGAAGAAGGTATTATAGCAAGAAATAACAGTTTTTTAGAAGATATTTTGAATCAAGATCAAAGTTTGATGTACGATCAAGATGAGATAGATAGTACGGAATTTACTGGTCACGCTATGCCACTGGCGGTTCAAACTCCAATCGGCGTGTTTCCACAAGATTCTTTCTTTTTGCCTAGCAATAGATGGGATTGTTGGATAGGTTCTACTAATTTTGATATTACTTTTAATTTACAAGATGAGATAAAAGAAGTTGCTGGAGTCGAAAGACTCAAAACTATTGGAAGATATACGTTTTTTATTGGTGTTGCTAAATTGTTTGATATTAGAGATGTTAGGAGGGATATAGAAAAAGTTGCATGTATTTACACTGAAAGCGAAATACTTTCGGATGTTAATATTAAGATGGCGGTTGAAGAGGTCAAAAATCAGATTTCTGACAAACCATATTGGTCTATATTTGTTGGTGTTGATGGGGATATTGATTATTGTATTTCTGATGAAATGGATATTGTTTACTTGCGTGATGTAAACAAATTGAATAAGAAAAAAGAGTCTTCGGGCGGTATGATTATAAGGAGCGAAAATGGATAAACTAAACAAGGAAAATAAACCGGATTGTTTTTTTGAGAAGTACGGAAGTGATTTTGATGGGTATTACAACGATCCTCATGTTAGAAAAATAATGGCAAAGTCAGCTTCTAGATTTAAACACAGTTTTGATGAGGATGAAAGTGGCTCAATTCAAGCGGAGTGGTTGTGGCACTCAATAAGAAAATACGACAAAACTAAATCCGCTAAATTCTCTTCTTATCTTTTCGGGCAGGTGGCCTACGGGTTCAGGATCAAGCTAAAAGAGAGGAAAAAACGCAAAGACTTTGTATATCTTTCCACTTTGGCTGATAGCCAAGGCGATTCTAGCGAAGTTTTTAGTTCTGTGAGTAAACTTAGTTTAAAAAATAACTCTGAAGTTAAAGATTTTATGATGGATTTGCCACCTGATTTAAAGTCAATTTTAAATCAAAGATTTTTTCATAAGATGACAATGGAAGAAATAGGTAATAAAAACGGTTACAGTAGGGAAACCGCAAGAAGAAAAATTAATTCTGCTATTGAGTTTTGTAAAGGCACATTTTGAATAAATTTTGTGTATAGATATTCGGACTTGGACTGCGTTTTTGGAAAATTAGGAAATTTGTTTTATTTTTGTAGGAGTATTTATTATGGCAGTTCCTAGTTCGGCTTCGGCCTATCTAAGAAATACCACTGGTGGAGCCTTTGTTAAGGCTGATGAAGGTGGTACAATTCTCGGCAACCAAACCACAGGTTCGGTTATCACAAAGGCTTTAGCTTTGAAAGACAACGCTAAAGATTTTGCTTCAGGCAATCTACCTAAAGAAGTTGCTAATGGTCTAGTTACCAACACTAAAGCTCTTTCTGGTGGTACTTTTGCGTATCAAGCAGCAGGAAAGTACGTTGTTATGACTATCGCTACATCTCTATCAGGTGTAAGCACAGACAAGATGTTAATCACTGGGCGTGGTGGGGTTATCAATTCTATCCATCAGTACATGCACGACTTTGGTGCTAAAGTAATGACAAGGCTCAGAGAAAATCATTACACCTTGACTGGCAAGTTCAGAAACGGCAACCCAACTAAGTCACGCTTGATTTGGTTGAACAATGCAGGCACGGCGATTGAAGCACCTGCAACCAAAACTGGCCTTGATCCTTGGAACCCTCAAGATGGAACCGCAGAAAGAAAGTCTGACGTTGCGGCTAATCCAACTAGAGCAATTCCGGGTAAGTTGGTAATGTTGGTTGATTTTGTTGATCCAGCAGTTGCGACTGGTGGCAACTTCTTCAACTATAAGCCAATTACTGGAATGTAATCCCTCAATGCTACCCGCTTGCTTGTAGTAGGCGGGTTTCTTTTCTTTTCTTTTCTTTACCGGAGAGATAACAATGAATGAAACATGGGATTTTATCGAGTCTGTTGCAAAACTGATCGGTATGTTTGCTATCCCTTTGTTTTCTTGGGTTGTCTTTAATCTAATGCAACAAGGTAAGCAAATAATCATACTGGAGCAGAAAGTGAACGATTCTTTAAACAATAGAATGACTTCTCTTGAAAAAACAGTTGGTGAAGTTGAAGAAAAAATCGACAGAATAGATAGTAATATAGTTGATTTTAAACTTCATTTTTCGGAACTTAATTCTAATACGAGAAGAGTAGAGGATAAAATAGAGACTTTAATTAGCTCTATGGAAAATAAATAATAGTTGGCTTTGCCACGGGGTTCGCCAATGCGAGCCGGAAAGACCTGTTTTTAAAATGGGTCTTTTTTTTACATACTTACATATTCAACTTGCTTTTTTAATCATAGTAAGCTATAATAACCATATACAGATACATAAAATAATAACCCATAAAGGATAAAACATGAAAGTGACAAAGGCTGACGGGACATTCGAAGACTTTAGCGTGGAGAAAATCCACAAGGTTGTAGAGTGGGCTACAAATGGTATTAACGGAGTTTCGTTTTCAGACATTGAAATGAACGCCGAGCTATCAATTTACGACAAGATTAAAACTTCTGAAATTCATCAGGTTTTAATAAAGTCAGCCAGCGATCTAATCTCGACTTCTGCTCCAAACTATCAGTACGTTGCTGCAAGACTTTTAAATATGCAGCTACGCAAAGAGGTTTGGGGTTCTGGTCAAAACCCCCCAAATTTTGTCACTTTTTTGCAGAACAATGTAGATAATGGTATTTACGATTCATTGCTGAATCCAGTTAGTAATGAAAACAGTGGTGCTTATTCTACTAACAGTCATTTTTTTACAGTATCGGAAGTTCAAGAACTAGAAAAATACATTGATCACTCTCGCGACGATCAATTCACATACGCTGGTTTACAACAGATGGTCGATAAATATCTAGTAAAAAATAGAAGCACTGAGAAAATTTACGAGACTCCACAATTTGCTTATATGTGTATAGCTATGTGCTTATTTGACAATGTGGAGGACGTAAAAAATGCTTATGATGCTTACTCGACTTTTAAACTCAACCTTCCTACGCCCGTTATGGCTGGTGTTAGAACTAGCATACGGCAGTTTGCTTCTTGCGTTTTGGTTGACGTTGATGATTCTTTGGACTCTATTTTTAGCAGTGTACACGCTGTGGGACGCTATACGGCACGTAGGGCGGGAATAGGTTTAAATATAGGAAGAGTTAGACCTTTAAATTCACCCATTAGAGGTGGCGAAGTAATCCACACAGGCTTGATTCCATACTTGCGGGTTTTTCAGGACACTGTTAAGTCTACATCTCAAAACGGTATTCGTGGAGGTTCTGCTACAGTACATGTACCATTTTGGCATTACGAGATTGAAGACATTATGGTTCTTAAAAATAACGCCGGTACAGACGATAACAGAGTCCGCAAGCTAGATTACAGTGTACAATTTTGTAAATTGTTCTACGAAAGACTTATCGCAAACGAAAGCATTACTTTGTTTTCCCCTCACGAAGCAGAAGGTCTTTACGAGGCTTTTGGAAACAACGAAGAGTTTGAAAAGCTGTATGTAAAATACGAAAACTCAAGGTCTATTAAATTCAAGAAAAAAATCCCTGCAAGCAAACTAGCATCTTCTTTTGCTAAAGAAAGACTAGAAACAGGTCGGATATATTGTATGAATATTGACTCTGCTAACGAACACGGATCGTGGAGTGTACCATGCCACATGTCAAACCTATGTCAAGAAATTATCCATCCTACCAAGCCAATTAATTCAGTGGATGATGCAGATGGTGAGATTGGTATTTGCATTTTGTCTGCTTTGAATTTACTTGAGTTAAGTAGCGATAAAGATTTTAAGACAGCTTGTGATGTTGCTGTACGGTCTCTGGATTCTATTATTGATTATCAAGATTATCCAGTTGCGGCTGGAGAAAACTTCACTGTAAATAGAAGGTCTTTAGGTATCGGTATCACAAACCTAGCTGGGTTTTTAGCCAAAAATAAAATGGCTTACGGAGAACCTGAATCTCTAGAATTAATTCACGAGATAATGGAAAAAATCCAATGGCACTTGATTGACGCTAGTTGTCGTCTAGCGGAAGAAAAAGGACAGTGTAGTCGTTTTGAGGATACTAAGTACGCCCAAGGTTTGTTACCTATCGACTGGTATAAAAAGACCGTAGATGAAATCGTTAAACCTAATTACAAAATGGACTGGGAAGAATTAAGAGGCAGGGTTAAAAAATACGGGTTGAGAAACTCCACTTTATCTGCTATAATGCCTTGCGAGTCTAGCTCTGTTACTCAGAACTCTACAAATGGTCAAGAGCCAGTTAGAAGTTTATTAATTTACAAAAAGGCTAAAAACGGAGTGTTAAAACAGTTGGTTCCTAACTACTATAATAGAAAGAACTTTTACACTTTGGCTTGGGATATGAAAGACAACAAGGCGGTTTTAGATACCGCTGCTGTTATTCAAAAGTTTGTGGACATGAGCATGAGCACAAACCTTTACTATAATTATGATCATTATGAAGATGGGAATATTCCGTTGAGTCTGTTGATTAAAGACCAAATTTACGGTTACAAGTACGGACTCAAGAATTTTTATTATTGTAATACCCCAGATGGTGACGGGGCAGAAGAAAAAGATATGGGTTGTGAGTCAGGAGCGTGTGCGATATGAATATCAAACAGCAAGCAGAATACGTAGAAATGATAAAAGCTATGCACCTCAAGGTCGGGCGACTTTGGGGAGAGGGTAGTAAGCAGGAGATAGCCATGAAAGAAATACTAGAAAAAGAAGGCGATAAGCTATCTTTTATGCTCCAAGACGTTTCATCTCCTATAGAGTCTGAAGATGATCCGTTTTGTGGGTGGAAGGCGGCTAAATTATTTATGTCGCCTGAAAACCTGCGAGACATTAAAGGATGGGGAGGTCAATAGGATGGTAGCATGGTGGTACTGCCCAGATTGTGGCAAGGTAACGGACGAGTACGAAAGTAACAAGTCAATTAAATGTCCTGAATGTAGAAAGAAAGAGCAAGAAAAATGAAAACTATTTTTAACACCAAAAACGTCGATCCAATGTCTCAGCCTCTTTTCCTTGGGAAAGACCTTGGAGTGCAAAGGTACGACATTTTAAAGTATCCTGTTTTTAAAAAACTAACAAAGAAACAAAAGGAAAACTTCTGGTCTCCTGAAGAGATTGAATTGAAAAAGGATAGGGCTGATTTTGCTACGTTAACGGACAACGAAAAGTTCATTTTTACTAGCAATCTAAAGTACCAAACTATGCTCGACAGCGTAATTTGTCGCGGGGTTCCCACCCTTTTGGACTACGTTACCAATTCCGAGCTTGAAGCATGTCTGATTACATGGATGTTTTTCGAGCAAATTCACAGTGAAAGCTATAGCTATATCATCCAAAACGTATATGCTGATAGCAGTGAAGTATTTGGTGGTATCTACGAAGACAAGGAAATTATGAAAAGAGCTAACTCGGCCATTGAAGATTACAATAATTTAATGGGGATGGCATCCGGTAGCGACAAACTGTCTGACATTAAAAAGCAGATATACATGACTATTGTAAGTATAAATATCTTGGAGGCTATCAGATTTTATGTTAGCTTTATCTGCTCTTTTGCGTTTGCTGAAAACAAAAAGATGGTAGGTAATGCAGATATTATTAAGCTAATCAAACGAGACGAGGCACTTCACCTGACAAATACGCAGGAAATTCTAAAGATTCTACACACAGAAGAATCAGAAGGTTTTACAAAAACTGCCGAACAATGTCAAGAAAAAGCCATAAAAATGTTCGAAAGTGCAGCAAAAGAAGAAAAAGAATGGGCATCCTATTTGTTCAAAAATGGATCAATTATAGGTTTAAATGAGCAAGTATTACATCAATACATCGACTGGTTGTGTATGAGTAGAAGGAAATCAATTGGTTTACCTTACGATAATGTTGGCAAAAACCCAATAGCTGGATGGACTCAAGCGTGGATGAGCAGCGAAAGTGTTCAAGTTGCCCCACAAGAGCATGAAATAACTAGCTACAAGATTGGAGCCAGTAAAAATGATATGGAAGATATGGATTTTGGTGGGATATTATAAGGATCGTACTAGGAAGGATAAATATTAGGATTCTCTTTTCTTTATTTATTCGAGGTGTAATGTGTTTAGATTTTTACTTTTTTTCGCTTTTTGTTCACTATTTACTTGCAATTTACATGCCCAAAGGGTAAAATACTGGCTGGAACCCAACGGTCACATGGCAGAAATTTCTTCTCAAGAGACTCATCGTAGAATAGACGAGGCTTTAGATGAAATGGAAACCATCTGTGATATTGAGTTTATCAAGGTAAACGACCCTAGAAAAGCACGAATACGTTATTATTTTCGCCCGCAAAATCAAATGGAGTACGGAGCTTTAGGTTTAGCGTATGTAAGCAAAGGATATATATTGTTAAACAGCACTAGAAAAATTGGTCTAAACACTGAACGAGGCAATAGGTTTGTTCAGAGCGTAACTCAACATGAAACGCTTCATATGTTTCGTTGGAAGCACAGTTTAGTTCCGGGAAGTATAATGCACCCATACGATGTGCCAAAATACTTTAATAAAACAGATGTTTACAATTTACAAAAGAAGTTTGGCAAACACAAGGATAGGATAAACAACGCTACTGGTCAGCGAGGTCGTGACGGCAAGCCTGACGTTCTATTTGTGCCTGCTACACTCAAGTTAGCCGGAGATAAGTTTAGGGCGTTAAAAGCGGAACATGACGAATTACATGAGATTAGAGCTAGGCTTATAGCGGAAAGAGACGCTTTAACTGATTTCGTGGCTAGAACGAAAAAACAACAGGAGATTCTTGACAATGTTATGGATATTGTAGAACAGAAAATCCCAATGAGTTTAGCTGCGGCAGAGTGGCACTTGATAAACAATTATTGGGTTGGGACTTACGGATTTATCAACACTTACAAATAGAGGAAAATTGTGGAAAAGATACTTTACGTGGATTTGGACGGGGTTTTGGTTGATTTTGTTGGTGGTTGGATGGATTATTATTTTATAATGAACAGAAAGCCAGTGACCAAGTGGAACTTTGGAGAAGATTATGGCCTGAATAAAAAAGATTTCTACAGGTCTATCACTTCATTGCCTATAAGTTTCTGGAGCAATTTGAGTGCAACGCCTTGGGCTACTGAGTTAATGAAGGTGCTTGTTGAAGAATTAAAATTTTACGAAGCGGATAAAATTATGTTTTTATCTCATACAGTATCGGAAGATTGTAGAGTAGGCAAGCAGTTGTGGGTAAACAAGCACTTTCCTGATCTTGGCGATTCTTTGATCACCGTTTCTGACAGTAAATTGAAAAGTAGGTTCGCAAACCAGCACTCTGTATTGATCGACGACAAGTTTGAGAATTGTGTAGATTTTGCTAAAAATGGAGGAAGGTCTTGGCTGTTTGCTCGACCTTGGAACCGAGGCATGGCTTGTAAGAGAAGTGAAATAGTTTCCTTTCCCTTTAGCACGATGGATCAAAGTGATAACCAATATACCGATGTTTACAACTCGTTTATCCCAACCGTACAGAGGATTTGGCACTATAATTCTCACGAATACGAAGCCGTTCTAGAGCCTGTAAAAATTGTAAAACAAACTGGTTTAATCGAAGCTATCATGAAAGGAGAAATATGAAAAACTGGTGGATAGGCGGTCACAAAGAGCCGCCAAGAGGCGAGCCTGTATCTACAGGATTTGTTGATAATTTTGTTGACGATATTCTAAAACGCTACGGCATTACAGAGAAAACTGTCAAAGGTGTAACCGAGAT
>Ga0070746_10002618_pt1 | contig 10700 bp, 8 predicted proteins | sample VirMetDEL_Mar_21_FD_77016 | JGI IMG/M metagenome (GOLD analysis project Ga0070746, IMG submission 77016) | Aqueous microbial communities from the Delaware River and Bay under freshwater to marine salinity gradient to study organic matter... | ecosystem: Environmental > Aquatic > Marine > Coastal... | reverse complement strand
TATTGAACTCCGCTCCATATTCTCTGACCTTGCTGGTCTCCCTCGTAATCGTCCAACTATCCATAATCTCGTGGAAGGTGCGAGAGCGAGTTGCGTAGACCTTACCAGTCTTCGTGGCGAGAAACTTGTCAACCTGCTTCCGTGTGAAGGCGAACATAGCCTTCCTCATCTTCTTAGAAGGGCAAGTGTAGATGTGCGGCCGCCAGTCTCCGTCGTTGTAGACTTGCGTCTCAATGCTTCCCCAGTAGAGGTTGTTGAAACTGTTAGCGGTGTTCTCCATCCAGTCCTTCCGCTCCCACGGAACTAGGAAGTAGTCTGGGACGCTTCCAAATCCGATAACCCTTTCCTTGCGGAACTCGGCGAGGGCAATCTGACCCTCCTTCCACGCGTCAATGGCGTCCCCCATAATCTTGCCAGTGGCGGACTTGTATTTGTAGTAAATGGGGAGAACGTGTTTGCGGAAGTTGCGAATGGTGAAGCACTGGTTCATAAGGTCGGTGAGGTGAGCCTGCTCGGCGGCCTCAACCTCATCCAGCATCCACTGGGGCGGAGGGGGGAGCTGGTCGGTCGGCGTGTAAGTCATAGTAGACATCATTTTTGTAAGAATGTAAGAGAGTGTTTGGTTTGCTGTGCTTTTGTATGCTGTATCTGTTCTAAGCATATAAAGTTGAAAAAAAAATCAATTTATTTAAACTTTTGGACTTTGGGTGTAGAAGTAGACCCAAAAGTCCTAGTTTGGGTAGAATAAATCCTTGGGTGAGTGAATACACCCAATTTATGAAATTACAAATAAATTGAATAAATTTATTTTTTATATTATTTATCAGATTTTACAGACAATATGAGCTATGATAACGAACCGAATGCTTTTCAACAGACCGTCCCCAACGACGCTGAGTTTGGGTCTTGGGTCTCCGACAAGTTTGGAGAGAATGCTACCGTCATTCCGCTGACCGAAATTCACGTGGATATATCAAGGCGTTCATTTAACGAAATGAAAGCTGATAAGAGGGTGTTGTTCCAGTTTACCGCTACCTACATTGCCTCTACCCTTGCCGAGCGTTCTAACCAGCGTGAGAGCGTGAGGAAGCATCTCAAGGCGATTTTGGAAGTCCTTAACGAGGGAAACCAGCGGTCTAGGGAGACAGCTGAAGGGAGGGGTATTACCCTCACCGAGTTTCTTAACCAATGTCCCCCAGCTGCCTTCATTCACGACTACACTAAGGTCATTCTCTACGCTACTAACTGCGACCGTCCTAAGATGCTGGAGGCAATTAACAACGCCACCGACACTTTTGACGCTATGTTAGTTTGGGGCGAGAACAACGCCGAGACCGACGGTGAGTATCTCAATATGGCTAATCACCTCAAGCTAATCTTCCAGAGTAATGGGCGACTGTTGGAGGATATGGACGCTCTCAATATGTTTGAGCGTAAGACCACTAAGCGTCTTAACCCAAAAACCTATGATGGAGAAACTGGTGTCTTCATTCCTTCTACTGGAATAGAACTTCTCTTTCCGCTTTCTATGATGCGTGTTTATGACCGTATTTTCCTTGACGATGACGAAGACCTCTCTAAGTATGAGCCACATAGTGTGGAGGATAAGCGTGTCATAATTCCTATGAAGCACGATGGGGAGGGCGGTTGGATAAGGGTAGCTGACTGGGCGGATGACGTCATCAAGAAGAACGGTGGGTTGGAAGACCCTTTCACGATAGAAGAGTTGGAGAAGTGTCTTGTGTAATTTGGGGGTGTGAGATACACCCAAAGAATAAAAGTTTTAATAAATTGAATTATTTTTTAGTTTATATATATTCAGTATCTACTGACCGATATGGCGAATATGATTGCGACCCACCACGAACTTTCTAAGTGTTTTCCAGAACTGAAGGACAAAGTCCTAGAGTTTTGGATAGACTACAACTACAACAACGACGACCAGTGGTTGGATATGGACGGTGAGGAGGGACGACGGTATCAGTGTGGGGATTGTAATAATCCTTTTACACTAGGAACTGTTTGGTGTAAGGAGGGAGGGGAAACCTATGAATGTAATGATTGTATGGAAAAGACGAAAGGGGGGAAGTATATCTGTAAGGACTGTGGGTGTGATTTTACTCACGCGGAGTGGTTTGACGGAGACTACTGTGGGGACGATGAGAGCGACTTTGAGGGGTATGAATGTTATGATTGTTTTGAGAAGAAGGGGGGGTATGAAAATGAATAAAAAATAGGTAAGGTTATAGGTAATATTTTATGAGACTGATATATGGAGTGGGTAGAACTCATTTTTTATTGTTTATGGTCTTATAAAGTTTACCTATTTTTTTTGGAAAAAGTTTGCCGAACCGAAATCATTTTTTGCTTTCTGTTTTCATAAATCATTTTTCATTTCCTATTTTTTTTTTTAGCTCAGAAAAATAGGTAATATCGGTAAGAATTGTTTTCTAATATTATAGTATACCTTATGAAGAACTTTAACTTGATAAGTCCTAGTGATAATGGTTTTGAATATACTATTAGATTTCAAGACCCAATTAAGATTATGAAAAACAGTCAGATAGATTTTAAGTTTGCTGAACTAGTTAGAGCTGGTGAGGTAGTCTTTGACGAACAACAGACTATAACTATTACTGCCGAACAAAATGACTGCCTACCTAGATGGAACATACCAGCATCTGGAGCCGCACAGACCGCTTTAGACCCAGCTACACCTTTTATACAAGGAGCCGTTTATTCTAATTCAATGGAAATAACTATACCAGCAGGTGTTTACTCTTACCAAGACTTTAGAACAACCTTAGAGGACAAGATTACTGAGGGATTAGAAAGAGGTTTAACTGACGGAGAATGTAAGACAATCAGATTTAAAGGATTTGGAGTTCAGACTGATGTGAAAGACCACACACAAAAAGACTTAGCATTCGGAATTGAATACAATTTTGAAAACAGAGGTGCTGACGAGGGTGTAGATATGAATTTTATAGAAGTTGATGCTGGAGGAGAATACCAAGCGAATGTAGTTGTAAGCAATGATAGAACTATTCTTAAAACAAGTGGCGGAGACGATGGTGAGTTAGACGGTGGAGCAATTGTAAACCCAGACAAACCATACGTTCACCGCTACTACATATCTGGAGCTCAACCAGCTAAGAATAATTTTGAAAATTTTATCTATTGTCAAGGACACACCACAACTGGAGACCAAGTAGGGGACATTCACTTAGGATTTTACAATATTGATACTTCTAGCACTTTAGGAGTAGGAACTACTAGATTATTTGCTAATAAAACTGGCGGTGTAAATGCTGTAAATGCTGTTGGCCCAAATGGTGATACGACTGGGGAAAATTACTTACCAGTTTGGTTAGGAATAAGAGTTCAACCTAATACAGGCCAAGTAGAAATCTACCAAGGAATTGGAGACGATAGTGATGAAAATGGAGAACAAGCAGCAAATCAATTTTTTGATATAACTAAAGTAGATGTTGTTTGTAGTCATCCAGTTTACGACCTATTTGATGAGGAACAACAACCACAATTTTTCATTCAATTATATCAGACAAAAGGAACTTACCTAGGAAACTGGGGTTGTGGTGGAAGAGAAACTGTTAGTGATGCTAGAAGTTTTTATAGGGTTTACGCTCTAACAAATGCTGGGAATGCTAGTTCAAGTTATAATATGAAAGAAATATATGATAGTCAAATCCACGGACACTACCTAAATGCTAATTATGAAATAGGAGAAGGTATTACTTACGGAGCTGCTCCTAACTCCCTTGAAAAAGCAAGAAGTCAAATGCCCTATCAAGTTGTAGTAGGAATGACTAATGAAAATGAGGGTTGGGAAACAATTAGATATCCAAAGATAAATCTTGCTGAGGTCGGTTCTGATGACCCAGCGGTGCTATTAGTAAATTACAAAATGTCTTTTACTAAAGAATTAGAAGACGCACTCAATATTCCAAGGGGGAAAACAGCAACTGAATTAGTATTACAACCTAACTTTATTCTAAATGAAAATTTTGGAGACGACGGAAATATACATAATTACATTGGTCTTTTACACAATAGTAATATTTCTAACCCTTGGAGACGTGAGGGTTATTCTATCTTTATAGACTTGCCGTGTAATAATTATAAAAATGTTAGTAATAAACTAAATGGCGGTTTTAGAAAGAGTGTAATCGCAAACATTCCTTCCCCATTTGCTTCAGCTGATATTGTAAGTGCTGATAATTCTAATAGTAAAATTGTAGCTACTTACGAACCATTCCAATCCAAATTAAGTGAATTGAAGAATAATAGTATTAGTGTAAACTCTTTTAAGATTACAATTGTAGATATGAAAACAGAAAAACTCGCTAAACAATTAGCGTCATCTGTAGTAAACTTTACTATTCACTGCCCCAACGGAAATGACGAGAACGAGAACTATTAGAGACTTTTACTCTTTTTCTTTATGAAAATCTCCTCAATATTCTTTTTCTTTTTTTTATCAGCATCTTTGATTACCTTATCAGAGAGCGGATTTCTACCAACAATTCTACCAAGAGCCACGCCGTCTTCCTTTTTCATTTTCTTTTTCGCATTTATTATCGGTGTAGGTTTTTTCTTAGCCATTCTATAGAATATCTACAGAATTTTTTTCTAATAACTATTTATACAAATGGCCTCCCTCGCTGACCTTACAAACTATACAGCAACTTCACCAGATAATGTTATGGATGTTAGAACTGAATTCTTAGAACCACTTCACTCAACTGGAAACACCTATAAACACACATTTAGAATTGATACTATGGGGTTTTTGGATAAGAATACTTTACTTTGTTTTAAACCAGTCGCCAAGGACGGAACTGTCTCAGCAGCTGGCGTTCGTGCCAACACTTTCAATGGTGTTCTCGGTGGCGTAAAGCGTGTTCGCCTTCTTTTCGGAGATTTTGAAATCCAAGACCTAGATAGCGTAGGTATGTGGGCTACACTAAATCACCTCTTAAAGATGAGACCAGACAGCAGATTAAAGAAAATGGGACACTATCTCGCCAACCAGCTTCACACTCAAGTTCTCCAAGAAACCACAGCCACTATCTCAGGCCAAGGTGGATTAGGTCAGACAGGCCAGATTTACCCCAACAACGCTACCTCTGGTATTAACTACGGTCTCTTTGATAACAGTAGTGCTACTGGCGGAACTCCCTCAATCAACTCATTCGCAATCACCAACACCGCTGCCGATAATATCAAGACCGCTATTCCCTTAGGAATGCTTATCCCAGCATTAGAAGAAAGAAATATCCCCCTATTTTTATTCACGGATTATAAGGTGTTCTTGGAGGTAGAATTTGAAAGTCGCACTAGTGAATGGTGTAATAAAATGAGTAATAATGCCTACAACGCCAACGCTACCCTCGCAGCCGCCGACGGTGATGTCAAGTTTGAAGAGGTTGAACTCCTTATTGACTACCTAATCTTCCCCAGTAAAGTTCAAGAAGACTACCGTGCCGAGACACAGAGAGAAGGCGGTCTCACACTTGACTTTATGAATGTCTCCTCAGTAGACAAGACAATCGGAGCTACCACCGCTAACACCGCTGGAGCAAAGAACACCCAGCAGATAGAACACCGTATCAACGCCGTAGATAGTGAACTTCACTATATCCAGCAGATTAAGAAACTCCCAGCATCAGCAAACGGTTGGAACAGAGTTCTCTTAGACCAGCGTTCTGACGGTATCACTAGACAGACCATCCAGTATAATATTAACGGTGTAAATGTATTCCCAGAACCACTTTTCTCACCACTCCAGCACTATAACCAGTTGTCTTATAACTTAGGACAAGACCTCCAGTTAGATAAACCATTCTTCTGTAAGGATGTAAACACTTGCTCCTCACTTCTCTCACCACCCTCAGGCCAGTTATTGGGTAAATTTAACGTTCTCGCTCTTGACTTAGATAAACAGCACGGTGGCGGTCAGATTAGAGGAAACGGAACTATGATTGGAAACTATCCTATTAGAGTAATCTATGAAAGAAGTCCAATCGCTCAGACTACTAGTGAAGTCTCTGGAACTCCAGTCGCTTGTGAGACTGAGATTGGAACTCTTGATGTCAACTACTTTGTAGGACAGACTAGACTAGTAAATGTTATGTCTCAGCCTAACGGTGGTATGATGATAAATGTTAGTAATTTGTAGTTAAAGACATATTATTTCTCTTTTTATTATATAATGAACTCTATTTACATAGACGCAAATGCCTCTAACTCTAAAATTATTGATAGCACAACTAATAATCGCTGGGAATACAAAGTCAACGGTGGTCTCAGTTTGCCTACTGGAACGAATATATCAGTCGCAAGTTCCTTTATAAATCAAAAAGGAATTGCTGGTGGTTCTATTGAGATAGAAGAGGATATTGAAGAAGAATTAGTTTACGGATACTATATGAGTGATAGTCAGTATACCGTTCCTGCTACTGGAAACTTAATGGATGACCCAGACGAAAGCAATAATGATAATCCCCCAGGCCTTGACATAGCTGCCCCTTTTAATTTTTTATACAATTGGTTAGATTTATATACAAATGACGGTGATACAGACTATACTAACGCCAAATGGGCTACTAGTGAAGAACGTGGTAGAACTGAGAACATTATGCCGTTATTGACGCTAGCTAGATGCCAAGCACCGCCAGGCCATCCTTTTAAACAATCAACCGATTTAACTTTAGAAACTGATGGTTGGAGTTATGCTATCCCCTTGTTAAGTAAATCTACCCTTAAAATTAAAAAAGGTATTTACACACTAGAAAAACTAGCTGACATCATCAACGCTCAGTTAAACGGTTCAGAACTTCCAGACAATCTTGCTAAGACAAGATTTCAGAAAGACAAAGAAGACGGAACTTTTGACGGTCAATTGACTAACCGTGGTTTTGCTAGACAAGTAAAAGTAGAACACACACCAGAAGGTTTTGCTGGTGAGTTAGCCCCCCAAGGGATTAAGGAGGAATTTGATTTTAATGGTGGTATGATTGTTAGAAATCACTATCAACCTAGGGGTGGTATTACTCAAGTAGCAGGCGTGTTGAACTACGAAAGTAAGACGGACGGATTAGAATTTACTGGAGCATTTCAACTGGATTTAACAGCACAACAAATGACGGATTGGTATAATGAAGGAGGTAGTGGGGATACACAAGTGTTTGTAGGAGAACATTTCTTATACAGCCCAACTGGAATAAGAGCATTGACAGCAAATGATACAGTAATACCCTCAGTCTTTGCCGTTAGACCAAACTTCTTTAAACAAAGTATTGATTATGTTAAACAAGGTGTAGAAAATGTTATTGTTTTTCCAACAATGACTGACTTAACTCCATCAACTAATGGATTATTTCATTATAATACTGGAGACCCCCAAGGAGACCCTTCCCCATTCGCTCCCAGTCTCTTCGCTTATAGGGCTGACGTTTTAGCGTCCAACTTCAATACACAAAAAGGAAATCATTCGCAGTATTGTTTCGGTTTTGAGAACAACTCAATAGTCCCACCATACACACAATTTGGAACTGTAGGAAACGGTAGATTTCCTAACACTATGTATTTCCAAAATACAGCAGCAGCACCACCAACTGGAAGAGGGCAACCACCGTCTAACTTCCCATTCTTCAACGCAAATAGTGGACTAGCTGATTTTAATACTTTTAGTGATACAAATTTCTTTCCAAATGGTGCTATGACCGTAGGAACAACTAACTTTGAAATAAGTTATGATAGTCAATCAAGTCTTTACAAAATGTCCCACCTCCACGAACCTAGAAAAATTCCTTCATACGATAAACTAGGTAATAAACTAGATAATCCATCAGCAGAATGCTACTACATTCAACGAACAGTAGATACAGACAAGGATATAAACCACATTAAATTTCCAGACTTAGCAACTACCTATTCAGAATTGTTTTATTTTGAGAAGACCGCAGATAACACACAGATAGAAGCTAATGTAGCAACTGTAAACAACAATCTAAACACACTTTCCCAACGACTTAGTGGAGTTATGATGAGAAATTGGGCTTTTAATACCGCTCAGAAAATGAGAACTGTAGAGAAACCAGTCGGAAAAATTGAGTTTTACGACGATTTCCTAACTTTTGACGAATTCTTTAGAACCAAAGAAGAAGCAAAAGCCGCGTGGGCTACCACCATTTGGGCTAAACTAGGATTTCAATACGAGCAGATTTGTTCTACTGATAGTTATGAGAAGGCAAAATTCTATAATCACGCCGAAGAAACAATAGGGGGTTTTACTACTGGGGCAGGTGTTTCATCTTCAGTTATCACGCAAGTTTCTACTATGTTTGCTAAAGAAGATAGAGCAGCTGGAGATGATAAAAAGTTTGATGTATCTACTATAAATGCTGGAGTTCAATTCTATAATAATGCTGATATAAATGTTCCTAATAGATTTTGTGAGGTTGCTTTTGCTGACCCAGACGCTGGAGAACTCCAACATAGTAGAGCATACCAATACCAATATTCATTCTATGACTACGCAATAATGGCTCCAGTCCAAACCTCTGGAAAAGAAATCCAAGCAAGAGAACTACCTACACTGAGTAATAACGGTTATTTTCTTATCACAAGTAATGTAGGTGGTAATACTGATGTAGTCCACGATGGTTCTCCAGTAGTTCTTCTAGACACAGTTCCAAAAAGTAATCTAGCAAATCAAGATTTTATCTTCAACAGAAATGACCTAGTCCACACACTCAGTAATCCAGTCAATCTTAACTCAATACAAATCAATATTCTCAATCCAGACTTAACTAATCCTACCCTTAATCCAAACAGTAGTGTTCTCCTAAAAATTGATTATCCAGTTCAGAAGCAAACTGTAATTCAAGCTTCTGTTGTAGACAATCAAGTAGTCCAAATGGTAGAAAAAAATGTTATTGCGGAAGAAAAGGCAGAAAATAAGCAGAGTTTAAAGCAAAGCTCTAAACGATGAGAGTATTAGAATTATTTAGTGGGACACATTCGGTAGGAAAAGTGGCAAGAGAAATGGGATGGGAAAGCATCTCGGTAGATATGATACTACCAGCTACACACCAAGTAGATATAATGGAATTTGACTACAAACAATATGACAAAGATTATTTTGATATAGTCTGGGCTTCACCGCCGTGCGTAGAATATTCTAAACTACAAGACTGTTGGTTAGGTAGATTAAGGAAAGGATTACTTTACACCAAAGAACAACAAGAGATATCAATGTTAGAAGCAGACAAGTTAGTTCTAAAAGCATTAGAGATAATAGAATACTTTAAACCAACATTATGGTTCATTGAAAACCCACGCGGACGACTGAAAGACAGAGAGATTATGGAGGGATTACATTACTATACCGTGGACTACTGCCAATACAGCAACTGGGGATACAAGAAGAGAACCAATATATGGACTAACAATACTAACTTTATACCTAAAACTTGCCTCGGCGAGGGTAAATGCCCTAATATGATAGGTAAATTACATTCTACCAACTTAGGAAATGTAGAAAGACGGAACAGAGTTGGCGGAGCAAATCAGACACAAGAGGAGCGATACAGAATACCAGCTGACCTTATTAGGGAATTATTTTCTTTATAACTATTATATGCCTACAGCGGAAATACTAAACTCACATCCACTCTCTACATTGAAAAAAGAGATTAGTAAAACTAATATTAAGGGATATTCCAAAATGAAGAAACCAGAACTTGTAAAACTAATGTTGAAGAACAAAGAAAAATTTCACCATATAAAAATGAAAACAAAAGAACCAGTTAAGAAGGTTATAAAAGTAAAGAAAGAAAAATCAGTTCCTAAAGCTAAACCAGCTACACCTAAACCAGCACCAGTTCAAGGGCCAAGAAATCTTGTAAAAGGATTTGGAATAAAACGTTTACCTAAGAAAGAAGAACCTAAAAAAGCACCAGCAGCCGCACCTAAAAAGGAAACTAAATTACCTAAATGGTTAGCAAATGTTAACAACACATTTTACTATTACAAAGACACAAAGACTGGAAAACCAGTTCTTGAACGACCTAACAACTATTTTAACACACTTATCCCTCCCTTAGAGGCAAAACCAACTGCTTTGATTTCAGCAATAAATTATATGGAAGACGGAGATTTTGGTAGAAATTTAAAGGAGAGTTAGATTATGAAAAGAATAGAATTGCCTACGATGATAAACAAAACTATAAAAATAATTTAAAGGGATTTGAAAAAAAAATAGCTGATATAGACAAACTAAGGGGAGAGATAGAAAAGGGTAGATTTAAGGTTGAAAAAACACAAGCAACAAAGAAGGGTAGAGGTTGGGAATTATTAGGATTACCTCTTACTCCACAGACCGTGAAAACTGCTATTGGATTTAGTAAAAATTTTAATAGAAGGTCTGAAATATTTACTAAACCGCCTCCTAAAAATTTCATTAAGGGTAAAGCATACGCAACAGACGACGATTTTGCTAATTTTATAGTAGAAAATAACAAATCTAATTTAGCTGATTTACTTACACAGACTGAACTAATGAGAAGGTTTATAAATGACCCTTCTGGGCTATCACAATATATAGATAGTAAAAATAAAGAAGCTATGGGAACTGGAAGAGCAAATGCTTTAAAAAGAGAACTCAAAGACGC